>TARA_B110000444_G_scaffold13537_1_pt1 | contig 49048 bp, 43 predicted proteins | sample TARA_B110000444 | Tara Oceans TARA_B110000444 (sample SAMEA4398370) | marine metagenome | biome: Polar Biome; feature: [SRF] surface water layer (ENVO:00010504); material: water (ENVO:00002006), including particulate matter (ENVO:01000060) such as... | depth 5 m | reverse complement strand
GAGTTCCTTGGATATCTATCAAGATAAGATTCGATGAACCTTCACTGAAATTAGTTAATCTCTCTAGCCCTGATGCGGTCATATATCCTGTAGCAAAAGTCCCATCATCAGCAGGAAGAGACATTCCCTCCTGTGCATAAAAGAGATGTTGAGAATGAAAACCGATCCCTACAACTGTGTACATCATTCTATCTGAACCTGAACTGATTTCAACCTCATCGCCTAATTGTACATCAAGGTCGATTGCTATGTGGCTGTCGAGTACTATTTCATCGAATGATGAAGCAAGCTCACCTGAAGATAAATCACTGTCTTCAGGCATCCAGACCTTATCCACTAGACCTTCATCAATACCGTGCCATATTGCAGGAATTGCTGTTTCTTCGCTGCCCGAATCACTGTAAAACATGATTCCATCAACAACGAGTCTCTGCTCGCAAGTCTTCAGTTCATATTCCGAATCTGGCCAGTTTTGCGATATTGAATCACACAGGTTAGAAGATTCATTGGCGTCCCAAACTCCACTTGGATTATTTATCCAAATATCTGGAAGGTTCACCCCGCCTTCCCCATCATAAATATCATCATACAGATTTGTAGCAGCATTAGCATATGCACCGAATGAAATGCCAGCGAATACCCCCACTGCGACCATGAATACAACCGCTGACAACCTTAACTTTGTACGCCAAAGACTTCTTGCCAGTCTTTTATTCAGCAAATTAGATCTGCTGAATAATGTAACTAATGGGGCGAGTGGAGTTTTACTAAGCATATACTCACATCGTTAATTTCCAGTTGGTTCATCGGAAATGATTTTTCCACTATCCAATCTTATCACTCGAGTTGCATATTTTGTCAATTTTTCGTCATGAGTTACCATAATCGTAGTGATTTCTTCGGTTTCACAAGCCTTTACCAGGACTTCCATCACCATTGAAGAGGTATTAGAATCTAAATTACCGGTTAATTCATCGCCTAAGAGGAGTTTAGGGCTTTTAGCAAGGCTTCTGGCTATTGCGACTCTTTGCTGCTGTCCGCCACTAATCTCTGCTGGGAAACGGTCAATTTCATCTTCTAGGCCAACTAATTTGAGCAATTCTAAAGCCCTTTTTTTGTCTCTCCCTCCAGATAATTCTTGGATTAGAAGAAGGTTCTCCAAAACTGTCAAATCTTGTAACAAATTGAAAAATTGGAAAACGTATCCGATGTTTTCACGACGAAATGTTGTCATCTCTTCCGATTTTAGGCGAGGCACAGTTTTGCCATCAAAATCATACGTACCTTTAGTCGGACTATCCAATGCTGCTACACAATTCAATAGAGTGGTTTTTCCTGAACCAGAAGGACCCAGCAGTACTATTCTTTCGCCTTTTTCAACGGTTATGGACACTCCATCCAATGCTTTTACCACTTCAGATGCCATTTCATAATGGCGTTCCATTCCTTGAATATCGATAATAGGCATGCTATCGTTCGTCCCATTACAAATTAGTTTAAAATAAATCAGGTAGAATGCCCATGTTTTACATTCTTATATGACTGCTTCATAATTAGTTCATGCGCGAGGTTCAATTGCGGTGGTCACCAGAAACGGTTGCTCAATCAGATATTGGATTGATTACCAATGTTGCAAGAATGTATGAAGTTGTGGCCCATCTTGAAGTTACCAAAGATGGAGTACGTCAACTTGTAAAGGTTGATTTTCACGACGCTAAAGGGCCTGAAGACTTGCACAATATCCCATTCTTAAAAATGGAAGGAGCTATGGTTCCACATCCGCTTCCCGAAATTGGCGGTGAGGGATACATCGTAGTATGGAACAATCATCCACTTTCTGTTGCTGCGATTAATTTTGATAGTTTACACGTCATACCACCATATGTAATTGGAGAAGATGGCGTACAGATTACAATACGAGGACTTCCTGAAGGGGTTAGTGGATTCTTGAAAGCAGCTAGGATTATGCTTCCACCTGATAGTGTCAATGTAGTTGACATTGCCGAAATTGAAGATAGTATACGCCAAATACTGACGCCTAAGCAATTAGAAATCGCAGTTTTGGCTGTTGGGGCTGGATATTATGAAACACCGAGAAAAATTAGCAAGAAGGATTTGTCTCAACTATCGGAGATTCCTCGCTCAACCCTTCAAGAACATTTAGCAAAAGCGGAAGCAGCATTAGTGGAGTGGGCTGTGAAAACGCACCTCTCTAAATGAGAAAGTCTTGTCAATACCACACCCTCTGCCTGTAAACATGAGAGATATCGAATCGCTGTTACCAAATGGAAAAGGCGTTTGGATTCCAATTGATCACGGAGTCTCAGATTATCCAATTAAAGGATTAGAAAACCTTGAATCTTTGATTCAAAGCATATCACATGCTGATGCGATTGTCGCACAAAAAGGAGTGGTTTCCAGATATGCATCAATTGGTGCCAATATGGTATCTCATCTATCGGTTTCAACTAGACATGCAGGCTCAAGGTCTAGTGATAAAATACTAGTTGGTAGCGTTGAAGAGTCTTTGTCTCGAGGCGCCAAAGGTGTTAGCGTGCAAGTGAATATGGGTAGCCCTGATGAACCTGAAATGATTGAAAGACTCGGTGAAATCACTCAGGAATCACATTTCTTGAATTGCCCTGTTTTGGGAATGATTTACCCGCGAGGTGAAAATCTCAAAATTATGGATGGAGATGACACTCAAGGTGCAGCTCATGCAGCCAGATTGGCTTTTGAATTAGGGTGTGATGTTGTTAAAACAAAATGGACTGGGTCAATTGAGTCCTTCCGCAAAGTAACTTCTGCAGTTCCTATACCTGTATTGATTGCAGGCGGACCCGCTGGCTCGACGACGGAAGAAACTCTTACCATCGTTTACCAGGCTATGCAGGCTGGTGGAGGAGGGGTTTGTATGGGGAGAAGTGTTTTTTCTCATGATAGCCCTTCAAAAATGGTTACTGCTCTAAGGGCAATTATTCACGACGGTGCTGAAGTTAAGCAGGCCATGGAAAATGCGGGATTGTGATTAAATGCAAATTTGGCTTGAATCAGGTATTCGTCAAGATGGTGTTGACCTCTTGATGGGTGATGATTTGCAAGTTGATGGGGCTGCCTTGTACATAAATCAACGTCAAGTTGGAAGGAAGGTCGATGTTAGCAATTCAGAAGGACAAGCCAAAGCCCGCTCTATGGCTGGAAGCGTTGAATGGATTTTGCTGGACTTAGGCGAATGGAAGATGATTCCTATAGAGAATATTATCGCTGTATGTGATGGCGGCCCAACCAAGGTTGCAGCAAGAATTTCTTCACCTGAACAAATACTAGGTGCTGCTTTTGCATTACAAATTGGAGTAGATGCGTTATTGGTTAGTGAAGAGAACCTACCAACTGCGCTAATCGCCAAATCACAGCGTGGAGAAGTTGTTACTCCGATTGCACAAACACCTGAAAAAACATCATTCAACCTTTCCCAAATCGAAGTATTAGAAGTTAAAGAAGGTGGAGTTGGTGACCGCGTGTGTGTTGATTTGACCTCAATGCTCGAACATGGTGAAGGAATGCTTGTTGGCTCTAGTGCTAATTCAATGGTATTGGTTCACGGTGAAACCGTTGAATCTGAGTTTGTTCCTACAAGACCGTTCAGAGTTAATGCTGGCGCTGCACATTCCTATATCCTCAAGTCAGATGGTTCGACTTCTTACTTATCTGAATTAAAAATGGGGGATGAAATAATGGTTCTAAGCAGCTCAGGTTCAACTCGAAGCGCAGTGGTCGGGAGAATTAAAATCGAAAGGCGACCATTTATTTTATTTCGATGGAAGGATGAAAAGCATAATGAGGCAGGTACGCTCCTGCAGCAAGCAGAGACCGTGCGTCTCGTCACTGCGGCAAACAAACTTGTATCCATAACAGAACTTGTTGAAGGTACAATTTTGCTAGGCTGGAGTGGCGGTGGCGGCAGGCATATTGGTATTCCAATTAGCGCTGAGGTCACTGAAAGATAGGTGCACGAAATGGCAGTATTAGGTTCAGGTAATGCAAACGGAGGATGTAGTCTCCTTCATGCTGCTGGACTCGGTTATGGCGCTTCACTCGCACTAGATTTACCAGTCAAAGTGAGACTACTTGACAAGGAACCAAGAAGGCAACTAGATGACCCTGATGGCCTTTTGGAGGCAGTAATGACGTCCTGGAAGAATGCTGGTTTAGCAGTTCCTGAAGGCGAACTATTTTGGTCGGTGAAATCAGAAATCCCACCCCGCCAAGGTTTGAAATCGAGTGCAGGAGTATCTGTTGCTGCAATCAAAGCATTATGCGAAGCAACAGGGATTGAACTTGAAAATGCAGACATTGTAGACCTTTCTGCGTCCGCACAAATAAGTTCAGGAGTGTCAATGACAGGTAGTTATGATGACTCTTGGGCTGCTTTAGACGGAGGATGGAAGTTAGTTGATGCTAATGCAGAAGATGCACGAAGCGGAATGCTACTGGAATCAGTAGGTCCTAAATCTGACGATTGGGCTGTACTTCTAGTATTGAGAGGCGACAGAGAAGAAAGGCCAGAAGTGGAAGATTTCACTTTCCATCAACAAGCATTTTCACAAGCTTTGACCGCTTTGCAAGAAGGAAAAGATTTAGTGGCACTAACTTGGAACGGCAGAGGTGTTGCTGGAGCATTAAACGATCCAGAGGGCAGAAGGATGGCCAATGATGCATTCGTCAATGGCGCTAGGGCTGCTGGTATGAGCGGCTCAGGACCTGCGGTTGCAATCTTTGTCCCAGCGATAAGTAAGCCATCCATTGAAAGGCTAATTCAATGGTATGAGAAAATTGACAATGTCGAAATACTTCTTACTAAAGTTGTCAATGCTGAATTTGAACCATTGGACGAAGAGTAATCACATTCTTCAATAGGACCCTGCTCAAGTGACTTGATACAATGCGCATGAGCCTGGGCGAGAACATGATTGTAACCCTCTTTGGAGAGTCGCATGGCCCCGCAGTAGGCGCAGTTATAGAAGGAATGCCAGCTAATATTGAGTTCGACTTAGAGCAATTAATTAGCGACATGGTGTCTCGAAGACCAGGTTCAGGCTTGGCAAGTAAACGAAAGGAAACAGATGATGTCGAGATTCTTTCTGGAGTAAATAATGGAAAGACTACTGGAATGCCAATTCTTCTTCTGATACGAAATCAGGATGTTCGCTCTAAGGATTATTCATTCTTACCTTATCAGCCAAGGCCGGGGCATGTTGACCATCCTATCAACATCAAAACCGAAGGAGCCGCTGATTTACGTGGCGGGGGTTCATTCTCTGCACGTCTAACTGCAGGTTTAGTCGCTGCATCTTCTATTTCGCGAAATATAATTCCCGAAGATTGGAAAATCGAGGCAACTGTAGGCGCTCTGGGAGGCCTTGAAGGTGAAGAAGGGGTTGCTTTGGCTGAACAAGCCAGAAAGGATGGCGATTCTCTAGGAAGCAGAGTTGACCTAGTAATTACTGGATTGCCAGTAGGATTAGGTGAACCTTGGTTTGATGGACTTGAACCTGCATTAGCCAGAGGGCTGATGGCAATACCTGCTGCCCGGGCAGTGGAGTTTGGAAGAGGTGTAAACGCTGGTGAAATGCGAGGAAGCCAACACAATGACAAGTGGGGAGAAGACATGAAACTTGGCAAAGGCGCAGATGGAGCACTTGGCGGCATGGCTAGTGGAGCCCCAATCCATGTTAGAATTACTTTCAAGCCGCCCAGTGGAATTTCTTTACCGCAAGAAACATTCAATCAAATATCAGGAATGATGGAGGAGTTGTCAATCAAAGGAAGGCATGACCCTGTAATCGCTCCTAGGGCAAGACCAGTCGTTGAAGCGGTTGCAAGATTGGTTATTGCTGACCTTGGTATCCAAGGGGGATATATTGATGGATGAATTTGTAGTTCACAAATTTGGTGGTTCTTGTTTACGTGAAGGTAGTGATATCGACCGTATTGCAGACGTCATTCAAAGTTTTCCAGGCAGACCACTCGTGGTTGTTTCCGCCTTATGGGGCATGACTGACAGGCTATTTCGTGCAGCACGTGAGCCACAATATGCTGGAAGGTTAGTCAATGACCTCAAATCACAGCACCTATTATTTGCTCCAGGATTAGATACCGGAGTTTTTAGTGAATTATTCAATAAAGTGATTACTGGGATTTCTAATGAATTAGTTAATCTCTCAAGTGGAGAATATTCATTGAGGTCTGAAAACCTAATTTTAGCGGCGGGTGAACGACTGAGTGCACTTGCTGTAGCTCACAGACTTCGCTCTATTGGCCTAGATGCAAATCCAATCGGTGCTGAAGATATTGGTCTGAAGCTCAAAGGAAAAGGCAGGGCTAGTGAAATCGACATTCAGGCGTCATCTGAAAAATTAGAACGTGAGAAATTGGTAGGAATACCTATTCTCACTGGGTGGTTTGGAGAAGGAGAGGATGGGGATATTGCAATTTTATCCAGAGGAGGCTCAGATCATTCTGCTGCAGCATTTGCCAACTTGATGAACGCATCAAAGTTGATTTTATGGAAAGATGTTGATGGCATAAAGAGATTGAACCCTCGCTGGGGCACTGAAACACCAGCAATCGATTATCTCGGATATGGTCAGGCATCAGAATTGGCAAGGCATGGAACTCCAATCATACATCCTGCAACGGTGTCTCCATTAATTGAGCCAGGTATACCTTTGGAGATTAGAAATATCAACAATCCAACAATTAACGCCCCCACTATAATTGGACCAGATTTTGATTTAGAATCTGTAGTAGCAATAGGTTGTCAGCCAGGTGTTTCAGTAATCACTCAAGAAGGACCACTGAATAGTGATTTGCTAGCACGTATTGAGTCATTAGGAGTTGAGCCTTGGTTGATGGAATCTACTAGAGATGGCATGAAATTGATTGTTCCAACGCATGATTTACAAGACTATGAGAATTTAATTCATGGTAAAATAGAGTATAGAACTGGAATTATCTCAATTATAGGCAACACTGGTTCTAAAATAATTGAACATGAACTTGTATCAAAAAATGAATACGGTGCTAGATATATCATCGACACCGAAGATTTACACGGTGCGATTCTAGAATTGTATCAGTCTTTGTTTTCTCTCCAAGACTGCAAGTGAGTTGGAAGGTCTAATGCGAATAGTCCTCCAACGATGAGGAACACAAACAATGTCCCTAATGCAACCCCGTAAACTGAGATCAGTTCAACTGACTCTTCCATTCGTAGAGCTGTTTGCTCAGAGAATAGTGAAACGAATGCAGGTAGGATTGTATTAACTGAAAGAACAATCATTGCAAGAGAGCCTGCGATTATTGGGTTGATTACTAGAGAGCGGTGATATTTCCCAATAATTTTCTTCACATTCATTACATACACTTCACGTGTACGGATTGAAGTATCGAGCATACTGAAACGAAGAACTCCGTTTGATAATTCGAAATACATTACCAGAAGGACTGCGTAAATTACCACGAGAATTGTGAGCATAAATTGACTGTCACCAAATCCAAACAAGTCTTGGGAAAGTGAAACTTTAGATGATGCGAATCTCATTACAGAGACTATGAAAAGAACATATGATGCAAGCATAAAGCGTGCATCTCTAGACATAGTACCCCAGAACCCGGTTCCAACTGCACCTACTACTACCATCAGTTGTAGAATATTAGCAGCCGCCATTGAGCCAGTAACTGCGAACCAAATAGTTCCAACAGCAGGTGTCACAATGTAGGTTAGAATACCAAGAGCGATAAGAACTCCATAACACCCAAGCTGTAGGTTTTGAACCATTTTGTCAGCTGGTAGGAACTTCATCTTTGGAACCAAAGGTCCGCCCAGTAGGCTTTCTATGAAAGTAGGGATTTCAACTGTAGGAATTGCATCTTTGGGAATCTCCCCTGTAGAAGATGCTGTACCTGCAAGTTTCTTTCTTGAAGGTGCTGCCGAACGAACGGTCTTTCCATCGTATAGATGCGCAGTATCACCGGATTTCATTGACATATTTTCCCCTCCTTAGAATCCTCTTGCACCAGCAAGTGCTGTCGATAGAAGCATGTCTGGCTCCCAATCCATAATATTGACTCCCAAACTGCGTAGTTCACTAATCAATACATCTCTTTCAGTCTTCAGAACTTCGTAGCCAGTACGATCTAATCGCTTAGCATCAAATTCGAACTCTAGGCTCGAAGGTGATAGAACTGTGACGTCGAAATCACGAGCCCTGAAATCACGTAGAGCACTTACTATAGTTGGGTCATCTTCTAAATTAGATAGAACAATGATTGGACTTCCTTTGTTAATATGAGGCAAAATACGGTTTACTACGACCTGTAGAGGGATATTCCCTTTTGCCATTGCGCCAGCAAGTTTGGTCAAAATTACGTACAATTGCTTCTTACCAGTATCACGGTCAACACTCACAACTTCATCGCTATAAGTAATCAAACCAACAGAGTCACGTCGTCCTAGGAAGAACTTAGCAAGACTCGCTGCTGCCCTAGTAGAGTATACCAAAGCATTGCGTGAGACCGGACCAGTTTCGGAAACCGCACGTGAGTCAACAATCAGGATAATGTCACTGACCGCATCTCTCTCACGCTCGTTTACCATCAACTTACCACTTCTAGCATATGCGGACCAGTTGATTGCACGGAATGAATCTCCTTCGAAATACTCACGGAGTGAGTAGAATTCTGAACCAGGTCCTGGTTGTCGGATATTTACCGCACCAGTGAAAATCTTTGGAACACGGGATTTTACGAATGTATCTTTCAGATCTTCCATCTTCGGGAACACAAGGAAGTCATTGTAGACATGCAGCTCCTTTTCCTTGTGGAATAATCCGAATGGGTCTTGGACACGAACAGCGACCGGACCTAAACTGTAGAATCCTCTAAGCGGACATTCGACTGTGTATTCAATGAAGGTTTCACGGCGAGGTCCAAGTTCCATCAAAATGTAATTCGCACCGTCTTTGATACGCATTACTTCAGGAACTCTATCTTTAACTTCGAGGATCTTCCCCAAAGCAGAGTGATTTTGCATTCGCAGCGTCACTCCTACATCACCATCTTCGAAGATACGGGCACTAGAGAGTTTACGCATGGCTGAAACATTTGAAAGAGCAACTCCTTCTTCTCCAGACCATTCATCAGCACGTCTGCCGCTAGCAGAAACATCAGCGTGACTGCCGAAAAGTGCAGCCCACGTCAGGAATACAAAGATTACCACCGCGATGGTAACCAATTGAGAATTCCTCAACGTCAGACCAAGCAAATACATTGCCACTGCTAGGGATCCTAACATTGCACTCTTACGACTCCACATGCTACGCACCTCTCTCTATTTCTCGAATACTCCGATCAAACTGTTGGTACAGGTACTTCACGTAGGATTGTTTGAACAACTTCTCCAGCTTCCAAACCTTTGATTTGGTGTTCTGGCTTCAAAATAATCCTGTGAGCAAGTGCTAGTTCAGATACGGTCTTGATATCGTCAGGTGTGACGAAATCACGGCCACGAAGAGCGGCTGCTGCGCGTGAGGTCTTCAGTAATGCCTGAGAACCACGAGGTGAAGAACCGACGAGAACACGAGGGTCCTCACGAGTTCTAGTTACAATCTCGACCATGTACATACGTAGGGCTGGGTCAACATAAATGTCTTCACATGCCTGTTGCATAGCGATTACACGTTGTGGGTCAGTAATAACATCGACATCGACTGCATCCTTACCACGACTAATACGACGGCGTAGAATTTCATCTTCGTCTGCACGGTCAGGATAACCGACACTCATCTTGAACATGAAACGGTCCAATTGCGCCTCAGGTAGAGGATAGGTACCTTCCTGTTCAACAGGGTTTTGTGTCGCCATAACAATGAATGGTGCTGGTAATTTGTGAGTGACTGTTCCGATAGTCACCTGCTTCTCCTGCATAGCCTCAAGCAAAGCTGCTTGGGTCTTAGGAGGAGCACGGTTAATCTCGTCAGCAAGTAACAGGTTACAGAATAGTGGACCTGGTTTGAAGGTGAATTCTCCCTTCTTTGCATCGTAGATGTTCGTACCGGTGATATCTGCAGGTAGCAAATCCGGTGTAAACTGAACACGCTTGAAGTCACAACCCAACGCATCTGCGAAGGTGTTGGTCATCAATGTCTTAGCAAGTCCTGGATAATCTTCGAACAGTAGGTTACCGTTCGAGAGAATATTGATCAGTACATTGTCAATAACGTGTGCCTTACCGATAATTACCTTCTGGACTTCGGCGCTTATCGCTTGCGATAAGGCTCCGACGGCCTGAAGGCGTTCACGGACTTCTGGGCTACTCTGGTGTCTAGGCTGTGCCTGTGCCGGGGCTGGTGCTGCTGGGGCAGGTGCTGCAGGGGCAGGGGCCGGTGCTGCTGCTACTGGCATAGGTGCCGGTGCTACAGGTGCAGGCGCTGGTGGCGCTGCGTGGGCCATTGCCGGTGCTGGCGGTGCTGCTGGTGCAGGTGGTGCCGGCGCAGGGGGGGCTGCGGGTGCTGGGGGTGCTGGCTGCATGTCTTGTTACCTCCTTGGGTTACTTTCCCCAACGACGAATCTGCTGCAATAGTTGCCTCAGTTCTTCGTTGGAATAGGATCTCTGTTGTGAATACAACAGTTCAATCAGGCGTGGGTCCTTGACTAAGGACTGAACTTCGCCTGGTGTTTTTCTGGCCATTTCATCACGGGTCAGGTCGCTAAATTGCCGTACTTTAGCCATTAAGGCCTCTCTTACGCGCTTTAAGTATAGATTAGGGTCAACTTTGTTTGGCCTCTCTCTAAATCTTGTGAGGTCGAATACATGACGCCAGTTTTCTTTCTCTGGTACAACCATGATTGCAATAGAAAGAAGTGCCATTAAATTTAGTACGATTAACCACTTCAGCAAAGTGTCACTGGTTAGCATTACTATAGCTCCCATGGCTTCAGTGAACGGAGAAGACATTGCAGAGGTTACGTGACGTGATTCATCGAATACAATGTAAAACTCCTTGTTGTTACGAGTAACTGTAAGGGAGATTTCGTCGTTTTCGTGTTCCATCATGTCATGCACTAATGCGACAAAGTAGTCTTCATTGCCATTCCAATCGGTACCAGTGTTATCCGGAGATGAGAGTAATGAATCCCAGCATGACCTTTCGCCATAGAATCCTGAATCGCATTGCTGCTTACCGGTTACTTCTGCATCTGCTTTATCCCATAAATGGTTAGCAAATACTGAGTGGTCTGAGATAAATACTATACTCCCAGTTACGTCAACTTCGCCTTCTTTGACTCCTTTGACTTGATCGATTACTTCGATTCCAGGGTAATCCATTCTGATGATTAATCCAGTATTATTTCCACCGAGAATAGGATTGTTTTTGTCATTTGCATCCAGATTCTCTCTTGCGATAAAGGCGGAGCCTGAAGCGTGAGCTAATACTTTGACATTTCGAGAAGGGTCATCGTTGTCGAGTACTTGAATTGCAGTAGGCCTATGAAATAAAACAGGTAATGCGCAATCGGTATACTCATTACTTGAGAGATTAGAATCACTGCAGTATGGTCTCCTGTCGAATTCGTCATCCCATACCTTGTTCACACCGGCTACCGCCCAAAGTTTCCTAGAATCTGCACTCTCCTGCTCCCCGGTAGGACTTGTAACTTCATAGAACCGATTTGGGTCTACAACTGGGGCATCGAAAAACTTGACATCGAATTTATCTGCAACGGTTTGAGCGTTTGTAGAGTTTGCAGCAATTATCACCTTTCCGCCCTTTTCTGTTACGAAATCATGAATTGCTTCAGCCTCTGAATTATCAAAGGGTTTCTCAGGAGCGGCTATGACTAGCATAGTTCGATGGGGCTCTCTCCAATCATTTACTAACATTGGAGTCGACATTGTGTTAGCGATAACATATCTTTGCCCATCTTCGCCGAGATCTGAGCGCATTGAGGATATTTGTTGATATTGAAGAGTAGTGTCACCATCTGTGACATATGCGGAGTATACAGTTTCTTTACCAGCAGATGTGACAACGATGATTGTTGTCGATAAGAGCATAGCAGTGACGAAACCAATCAGCAGCCAAGTTTCTAACTTGACCCCTGTTGCCTCTTCTTCTGCCATTTCTAGTCACCTCAAAATCGGTTGCGGACAAACGCAACATATTCCGCAACTTCACTCCACTCATATAGATTATCGTGGCTTGCTCAATTTGACATTAGAAGTATCATTGGAGATGCGGGAATATCATCCCCGAATACCAGCGCATTATGGGTTAATTGCGACGAATAACGGCAGATAATACTAATGTTAAAAGACATAAAAGTGACGAAATGGCAGGGAGTGAAGTGTCCTTTACCTCAAAATCAGAAGTTTCAGTTGTTGATTCACCCTCGTCCTCATCGTCTACTTTCACATCAGGTGCTTCCACCACAAATTCAACTTCCCCAGTGTAAGAAATACCGTTACCCTCACTGGTGACTGAAACTATGAATTTACAGGTTTTGTCAGGATGACTCGATGGTGCTGATAATTTGACTGAACCCTTCTTCGTACTGCTAGAATCTGTGGGTGAGATTACAGTTCCAGCTTCGAGTCCTGAATCTTTAGCGTCAAAATTCATCTGAGGGCATCCTCTAAAAGACATGTCAATTTTTGATATTGCATCATCTGCATTTCCAGTCAACCCGACTATTACATCAATTGTTTCGTAGGTGCCTGCGTTTATCTTTGGACCTTTACCATTTGAAACCGGTTCAAATGTAACTTCAAGCCCGTAAATAGAAGAAGGTTGGATTTTCTGTGAGATTTCTTGGCTACTTTGTTCTTGGTCTGCAACATAATTTGTTGCTGTAAAATCCACTGTGGTCAGGTAGCCCCCACTATTAACGCTCCACAATGCACAAGAAGTTTGACAAGAAATTTTTAACTCGAAACTTTCGTTTGAGTTAGCAGGGATAGAAACCTTGCCGGGATCGTCTACCTGGACCGGTTCGAACGTCTCTCCAAATCCTGTTTCAAAATCCACTTCGATAGGTATCAGATATGTATTCTCAATCCAAAATTCAAGAATTAGTTCAAATGCATAAGTATCTGGATCTAATTCAAAGATAACAACATTCTCTTCACTTTCCCAACCGATTTCCCAACCAGGAGGTTCTGCTTCTGGGATTTGAGCAGTGGATGCCGGAACTAAAGCAATCATCAATAAGATTACTACTACAATTCTCTTCATTTTCATTCCTCACATGCTCTTTTGACAAGCACCTTGATCATATTTCTACGATACCTAGGTGGTAGTGAAGTGTTATTCACTGGTTTAGTTGACTTGTATATCGCATCACAAATCGCTTTGACATCGCCATTAGCACTAGCAACTTCTTCGTCGTGGCGGCGAGGGATGCTTTCCAAAGCAGTAGTAGCTACACGTAAGGTGCCTCTATCTCCTTTCTTCCATGCAGCCGCTGCACCTGCTTCAGGGAAATCCCATGATTCTCTAACACGTAGTTTGCGATAGGAGCCAGTCCAATCAGCAATGTCTTCTGGAAGAGTAATTTTGAGCATGAATTCTCCTGGCTCGAGAATATTCCTAGTCATACCATCTAGTTGGTAGAAGTCGTGTAGAAGAACAGACCTTTCTCCTTTAGGACCAATTAGGTGAACTGTTGCATTTAGTACCATCAAATTTGGTGCGATGTCTCCCTGATAAGTAGCAACACACAATGTATTTTGATTCGGAATCACTCTACAATCTGAACCCGTACCGCAATCACACTTGTGGCACCAATCGATACTACTCCTCCATTCTTCAGTCTGATTAAACCAGAAACATCTGGTATCCAAACACAAATTACCACCCAAAGTAGCATTCCTTCGGATTAAAGAGGATGCTACTTTGCTTGCTGCTTCGGCGACTAATGGATGGACGCTGTCGCTTTCTGAAATGTTGCTTAGCCTAGCCATGCAACCTATTTCTGTCATTGAAATTGTATCAATTCCTGCTATCTTAGTTAGCGAAATAACATGTGGCTTGGTATTGATGTGCCATTTGTAATTTGGAATCAGGTCAGTTCCACCTGCAATCCAATCAAATTCATCACCTGAACTCAACAAATCTGCAGCGATGGCACATGCCTCTTCCACTGTGTTAGGAAGGTGTAATTCAAAAGGAGGCATTAGCATTACTTACCATCCTCCATTTTCCTTTGCTCGATTTTGGTCCAAGCGCTACCTGCAAGTCCAAGACTCTCTAATTGATCAGAGTCAGGTCTAACCGATATCTTCCAATCCCCATCCTGCTCTTCAGGAGGAATTGATGGGTCAAATCCGAATAACACTCCATTGATGTAAGGGTCAGTATCTTCGGACCTCTGTCGGCGCCCATCTCGATTATTGTGTTCAGCAGAACGCTTTGCTATCTTTGCTTGAAGTTCAGAGAAATCAATACGAGGGACTGGCAAGTCTTGCGAATCCGCAAGATCTTCCCTCTTCATTTTCTTAGCAATAGCCGCCCATACCTTATCAGGAGTTAGTGGAAGGTCATTGATTCTAATTCCAATCGCATCATAAACAGCATTTACAACAGCCGGCAGAATGGGTAGAAGTGGCCCCTCTCCAGCCTCTTTAGCTCCGAAAGGCCCTTCTGGATCGCAGGACTCGATGATAATTGGAGTGACATTAGGCATTTCATGGACACTTGGAATCTTATAATCCAGTAAATTCGGGTTCTGGAGGTGTCCTGTCCTACCATACACCATTTGTTCAGACAGAACTTGCCCCAGTCCCATATGGCAGGAGCCAATAATTTGGCCTTCAACCGCTAGTGGATTCAGTGCTTTACCACAATCGTGGGCAGCCCAGACATCTGTACACTTGATTAGACCTGTATCCACATCAACTTCGACTTCTGCTACGTATGCTGAGAACGAATATGCTGGTGCAAGTCCAGCAGCCGCACCTTTGTGCACTCCACCCATTGGAGGAGTTCTATATGCTCCGCTAGCAATTAATGCACCCTTGTCTTCTTGCGATTTGTGAAGTGCTTGAAGATACGACATTCCAATCGCAGGGTCTCTCTTGCTGTAGATACGCCTATCGTTTAGAACCAAATATTCCGCTGGCATTTCCAATATTTCGCTGGCTGCATTCAATAATTGTTCACGGATTTCTAAAGCGGCTGTTATTGCAGCATTAGCATTCATGAAAGTTACACGGGATGAGTAAGAACCCAAATCCACAGGACTAGTATCGCTTTCATGAGAACGAACGTGAATCATTTCCAATGGTAGAGCCAATACCTCGGCTACAACCTGTGCAATTGCAGTGGTAGAACCTTGTCCGATATCAGCAGCTCCTGTGTGAACTGTTACTCCCCCGTCCATGTCGATTTGAATATGAACCGTAGCGTGAGGGAACTTGTTTGGGTCCCAGTGTATTGGTAACCCAGAACCTGAGATGAAGAAACCACAACCTATTCCAATGCCTTTGCCCAACGGTAATTGCCTAAACTTAGAATCCCAATCACTACCTTCACGAACTCGCTCTAATGCTTGACGCATTCCATTCGAAGTAATTCTGAAACCGGTTATCGTTTTCGAATGAGGAGGCAATAAATTTGCAAGACGTAAATCGATTGGGTCGACTTGTAATTTTTCAGCCAAGTCGTCCATACCCACTTCGATTGCACAACGAGTATTCACCGCACCATGGCCACGCATTGCGCCGCTTGCAGGTTTGTTTGTCCAAACACGAGCACCGGTATAGTGGAAAGAGCCTAATTCGTAAGGAGCGGTTGCTAATACTCCATTGTAATAAGAAGTGACGTGACCAAAGGAAGCGAAACCTCCACCATCGATCAGTGCGTCGATTTCAAACCCAGATATTCTGGCATCATCATCAGCAAACATCTGAACTTCAATATGAGATGGATGACGGCCTCTATTGACCCAGAAAACCTCTTCTCTGTCGAAGGTTATTCTTACTGGACGACCTGCTTTCCGGGCTAGAATAGCAGCACACATCTCGTGAGGGAATGGGTCGGATTTACCACCGAATCCACCACCTACAAATGTACGAATGACATTTACTTGGTGCATTGGAACATCCAAAACTGTCGCTAAAGCTCTGTGCGCATAGTGAGGAACTTGTTGTGGCGTGTATAATTGGAGGCGCCCATTAGGGTCCCAATGGGCAACAACAGCATGAGGTTCTGTGAATCCATGGTTTACGCCCATAAATTTCCATTTCCCGTGGTGTGTTGCTCGCGCTTGTTCTAATTTTGAGCGGTCTCCGAACTCCTGGAATACTCTTTTCTGGACATTGGTTGAGCCAATATGATATTTCCCGCGCCAATGGATAGGGTCGTCTACGTCTAACAGGCCCTTTTTCGGGTCATGTACTGCGTCTAGAACTTCATATTCAACTTCGATTAATGCAGCGGCCTCTCTTGCAGTAGCCTCGTCGATTGCTGCAACACATGCAACTAGATCCCCAACATGTCTGACCTTTTCTACTGCCATTGCATGTTCATCTTTTGTCACCGGTAATACTCCGAAACGTTGAGGTGCATCTTCACCGGTCGAGACTGCTAACACTCCCGGCAATGCTTCTGCTTTGGAAGTATCAATACTCTTTACTTTAGCATAATGATGAGGAGAGCGGACTATTCTGCCAATAATCTCGTTGGCTAGCCTTACATCATCACCATACCAAGCCTGGCCTGTAACTTTCGCATTACCGTCAACTAGAGGAGTTCTTTTTCCAACAGTGGTACCAGTGCGGTACTTGTCATGTTGATGATGCCCAGCGGGCTGGGCTTCTTTTCCGCCTTCTACTTCAGGAATGAAATCAAGGTCCCTCTCTGCCATTTCGGGCCTAGAACCCCCCGAGCCAGGGGGATTGAAACTCATCTTTCCAGCCACTCTCTTACCATCAACGCGTACATCAGTACTGCTTCCCGGTTGTTGAACATAGCCATCAGTCATCATAACACCTCGTTTTGATTAATCTGGACCTGACGGGTGGGGGTCTGAATGAGCATCACTTGCTGGGTTTGCAGGAGATTCATCTCCGCGGTGTATAGCAGCAGCAGCCTGTATAGATTGAATGATTTGTTGATAACCGGTGCATCGGCAAAGGTTTCCTTCAATGGCCGTAGCAATTTCTGAATCTGTAGGATTTTGATTTTTGTCCAACAAGGCTTGGGACGAAATCAAAAAGCCAGGAGTGCAAAAACCACATTGAGAGCCACCGCATTCAGCGAAGCATTGCTGTATAGGAGCCAAATGGGCACCATTGGACAAACCTTCGACAGAGATTATGTCGCTACCTGCGCACTCGTTTGCCATAGTCAGGCATGAAAGACGAGGTTCACCGTCGATTAAAACAGCACAGCAACCGCATGTCCCCATGTCGCATCCCCGTTTGACTCCGAGGCATCCGACTTTGTCTCTTAGAACATCTAAAAGGATTGCATTGGAAGGCGCAAGTATCTCTTGAGCACGCCCATTGACCTTAGCACGCCAGACATTATTTGGCGCAATCGGTATCATTGAAACATGTTCTTCACCTACCATAAAGACGCCACCTATCCACGGGAAGGTGAATCACCCTTTCAGCATTGGCACGAGCGAGCATAGTTTTTTCTAACAAAAAATAGCATTTACCCGCTATAATTTTATTATTCTCTTTGGGATACTGCGGTGAAATCTTCCATTCCCGCAAGAGGTTCAACCCAATCGTCATCGCCCGGTAGGACAAGATTGTCTCCGATTTTCACTAAATCCACTGCCAATTTACTCTGTTCGTCACATAATTTGTCCCAATCAAAGGAGGGATTACGCCACATTACCCAAAGCCTCATTCTCCTCCAAGCAATAGTCGCTTTTGATTGGAGCTTTATCTGTAATTTACCAGCCATTGGCATCCACCATAATAGCAATGGGAAAACAGCATAACTTGGTACTGCGAACAGAAATTCCAAAATCACACTATATTCTACAAATCTCGCTAATGGGCTGCCATCAGAGGTTAGAGTCCATGTGAAAGCCCATGCCGTGATAACCCACCAGATTGGATAGGCTACAAAGGACATGTACAATTTCATTGCACCGCGTCTAGACTGACTTAGTTTTGTGCTGATTAACCAGTCGCCGGCAACTACAGCCAAAAAGGGAGGTAATGAACCAATTATAGCACTCAAGGTCACGAAACCCAGCATGAAAGACCAAGCAAAACACAGCCACCAAATGGATATCAGGAATCCCTTGTTTGTCACAGATTTTGGCCTAGTATCAATATACCTTGGTTTGAGGCTGAAGGATTCTAATTTTGACATATGCTCCTTAGTTCGGTTCTCCAATAATTTACAACTTTCAGGGTTTTCTTTAGCAAACCATTCCCAAGCCGCTCTGACCCTTCTAGCACCTAGAACCTCTTCCCCATAACTCCCTCTTTGTTTTAAATCCGGATTTTTCCGCAACCTTTCAGCACGAATTATAGAACGAGCTTTCCAAATCAATACACGGTCTTGCCAATTATCGCTGGAATGTGATGCTCGAGATATTTCGCTCGAGATTATAGAACTTAATTCATCGATTGTGCCCGTAATTTCAATCGGCCTTTCGATTGTTAAGGCAACTCTTTCTCTGAAGTAATATTTACGGCTGTAATGGATTCCAACAGGCACAATTACCGGCTTATTCTCTCCTGCTAATTCGGCTGATCGCAAGGCTATTTTTGCTGCACAATCTCGTATTTGTTTGGGTTTAGGAGATTCATGAGACTCACCTTCTGGAAATACGATTACGCTTGCACCATTTGCAACTTGATTTGCGATTAGGTCTAACTCTGATTCGTCATCAATCATGCCATCGAAATAAATTTGTTCCCTGGGGATCAGACCCTTAGTGAGCATTTTATCATATAATCCCCCGGGGTGCCATGAAACCATGACAGAACCTCTGTCTTTGGGAAGGTTTTCGTTATCAATCACACTAATTTCTCGAAACCAAGTGGACATCAGAGTTCGGTTGAACCAATTCTGAATCCCCATTACCCATCCTACCGTACAAGGGGTTTTCACATCTCGCCCGGCTTAACACAAAACAAGAGGGTTCAAACAGTATCGCTCAGTCGCGCGGAGCGCGGTGAAGATATGAACAACTACAAGCGAATTTTCTGTTTATTTGGCTTAGCAATATTATTGGCTCCATTAGCGGTTGCAACTGTTCCTATTTCATCACCTACTGATGATGATGATGAACCACTCGGATGGTGGACTGAGACTACTGTTGACCGTAATCAGAACAAAATAGGCGATATGGTAGAACTTCATATTGATAATCCCGTTTTCTTGGATGAAGCCAACACTCTCCCGCTAATTATTGACTTCCATTATACACCTGGCCAAGATGACATCGATATGTTGGAGCGAAATGTCGATTACGAACACCAATTCCTTCTACACGGTATCGATGCACTTGCAGGTAGAGTCCCAGTTACTGAATTGCTAACCCTCAGAGAACTGCCTGGTGTTGTAATGATTGAACTAGATGGCATTCTTACAATCGCTAATGCAGATGCACGTGCTGGGCACGGAGTCGGCATGACCTTCGAAGAAACCGGCTATGACGGTTCAGGAGCGACTGTAGCGATTATTGACACAGGATTAGATGGAAATCACACTAGCCTAGATGACCAAGATGATGACCCTATGACCAACGACCCTAAGATTCTAGCATTCTATGATGCAGTAAATAATCCAGGAAATACCAACGGTACTGATTTCCCTTACGATGACCAAGGACACGGCTCTCATTGTGGTGGAACAACTGCGGGAACTGGAGCGCCTGACTACGTTCACGTAGGTATGGCACCACAAGCACATCTAGTTGGAGTGAAAGTTCTCGATGCAGAAGGCTCAGGTTCTTTCGCTGGAGTAATGGCTGGCATGCAATGGACAATTGATACCATGCACAAATACAACACAAGAGCTGCATCAATGAGCCTTGGTGGCCCCGGACCAATCGAATGGACCTCATCTGAGGAAGATAGTGTAAACCGCCAAGGGAATGAGATGGTGCGAGCAGGAATTGCTCTGTTCATTGCAGCAGGAAACTCAGCCGGACCAGGGACTATAGGCACACCCGGTTCAGCTGAAGACGTAATTACTGTAGGTGCACTTGACAAGGACACAACCATCGCTGAGTACAGTAGCGAGGGGCCAACTGAAGAATTCCGCATTAAGCCTAACATCGCTTACATGGGCAGCAACATCATGTCTGTCGAAGCAAACTCTGTAGACCAATACACCGGAATGAGTGGTACTAGTATGGCCACGCCTGGTGCTGCTGGAGTTGGAGCATTGATGCTACAGGCTAACCCTGACCTTTCTCCTTTTGACATCCGCAATATTCTGCAGGAAACCGCCACTTATCGTTGGTGTAGTTACCCCCTTAGTCCAGAAGAAGTTGCATTGGCAGGAAACCAGCCTTGTGCTGAAGATTTGATTCCAAAGAATCGTCAAAACAATGTTTACGGCCATGGCCATGTCAATGCTCTAGAATCTGTTATTGAGGCTGCTGAATATCAACAACAATGGAGTTTCAATAGTAATATTTCACTTGCAGTAACAAATTCCCTCAACATGAATGGCCACGTCCACCTTGGGCCTGGAGATTCTATCGAAGTGCAACTAAGTCAAGGACTAGATACTGTTCAATGGATGAGTAATGACTTGAGAGACTCTTGGTCAAATATTCATTCCTATGACCATGGCAACTCAGTTACCCTCGATTACATCGACATCGTACATGAACTCGAGCACCTTCCAGGCACTGCCCTTGAAGGGAACCACACGCTCTCGCTGAGAGGATTGGAAGGCACCAGTTCTAGCCCTTTGATATCCATAGACATCATGTTAAGTGAAAATATACCTATCACAGATCCTGCTGAGTCTTCAACCAATGTGGTACTGTATGGCTCCATAATTGCTGCAATAATACTTGCTATGATTCTTTTAGCAGTGGTTCTAAAAGGCGACTACAAAGAAGAAATGCCATCGAATGGCGAAAGCAAGGAAGTACTTGTGGATGCTGAAATTGTCGAATAAAAGCGATTCAAAAGGCGGTTTACCGGCTCAACATTGAAAAGCCGTTAGATTGAATTGATACCGAGAACCATGGCTAATGCACCGCCCAGACCACAAAGGCCGACTACATCAAAGACACTTTCTGCAAGGATAGGAACCCTTAGCGCCAACCCTGCTTCACCAGCCGTTAAGATGGGTACTGTGGGTGCACCACCTGCTAATGCGGTAGACCTAGGAATGCAGAAATTCGCACAATTGATTCTATTTGGAATTGCAATGATTGCCATTTGGGCGGGATTACTATCCATTGCATTTGGAGGAGATGAACAGACACAAGCTAATTTCCTCGTTTTGGGAATTGGAGGATTACTGTCTGGAAGTATGGCGATAGGCTTGGTTGAGTTCCAGCGTAGAAAGGGTGGTAATGAATTACAAAATGTCCATGACTACATGTTGGGTGTTTCCTTTTTCTTCCTAGCAGTTGGAACACTATGGGGCACAAGATGGTTAATCGGATTCCTTGCGGAGCAAGGTTTTGATTGGTTGATTGTTGCTGGAACAGACCCCACTAGTACTGAGTGGATTCCTTCTGCTAATGCCATCTACCTTCAGATGACGGCTACATTATTCCTCGCTTTAGCACAGACAGCATACCTGATGCGTCTGAAAGGGGTCACAACTTTCAGTTGGTCAGTAGCAACTTTCACACCTTTGGTAGTGGCTCTGATTGGCTCAAGTATCTGGATGAATTGGTCTAACGATATTGTGTCATGGGAACTTGGTATTGCAATGATTTCTTTGACTTCTCTTTCAATGTGGCTTTCATTACGTGCCAATAGTGGAATAATTTTCGCAGTTGTAGCAGTAACATCAGGATTGGTTCCTTTGTTGTACGAGTATAACAATGAAGATGTAGGCTCAGGAGGAGCAATTTCCTTGATGGTGTTCATCATCGCAGTACAGGGAATACTTGCAGCCGATAAGCGTCTACGCCAGGATTTGATGCAATGGACTTCTGCATTCTTAGTTGGAGAAGTAATCCTTGCAATGATTATTGCTAGAAATGCTGACTTTGAATTGATACTTGGCCCGATTAGGCAAAACGATTTAGGAGCACTTGACCAATATCTAACGTTGCAAGTTGGATTATGGATTGCTGTATTGTTAGCATATTTCCCAGCTACACTTCAGCGTCGAATCCCTTACATGCCAATAGGATTGGCTGGTTCACTGTTTATCATTGAGCCTAGTGCTGGCCTAATACCATGGATTGTAACTTTGATAATGCTACCTTACCTATTGGTTATCTCGAAGGTCACTCGTACTTGGGTTGCAAACATGACCATGATCGCAGTTAGTTTCTCTTTCTTCGTCCAGTCGCATTGGATGGGAGGCTTTGAGCCAGGATGGCTAGAAGCAACGATATTGATTGCTGTTTTGGCAACTGGTGAATTAGGTCGTCAAAAGGGACATCTCGAAGATTGGGCCCATTTCGTAGCACTAGGACTCTTAGTTCTCTCTAAATCGGTACTATTTGGAGACGACCCATATGTTCCTTGGGCCATTTTCATATACGCTGTGTTATCATCTTACATGATGATGACAAAAGCACAACAGAGTGGTGACAGAAAGGTTGCTTTCGAAGCATCCGCAGCCACAGGTGGCTCGATGTTCATCGCAGTGGTTCTATCAATATTCGACAGACTAGAGGTCCCATTACCATCCGAAATTTCGGAAAGCCTTCAAGGATTCAATATTGCATTGGCTTTGGTTGGTTTGATAGTTTACGCATCGATGCGTAAATTCAAAACTATCGAATTAGATATTGGAGTAATGATGAACTGGGCAGATGCAAATAGAAAGAAAATGCTACCAGTCTTTGACACAGCAGTAAATGCATGGGTTGTACCTGATGCTGAAATTGAAGATTTTATACCTGAAAATTACTCTTGGGGCCATTTGGGTAGAATGAGTTTGATAGGACCAATGATTCTGTTTACTGTAGCATTAACAGCAGTAGGTGTTGTAAATTTAGCAGAGAATCTGATTTGGACTATTTTGTTAGCAATCCCAATTGGTATCATCATTATGGAAGTCATTGCAGAGAAAGAGGCTTCATCTACAGGTAGAATGATTGCAACATTCACAATGATTGCTGTAGCAGCTCCAATGGCATACAGCCTGAACGCTGCAAGAGAGAGTGTAGGAGAAGTAATTCTGCCAACCATAATCTTTGATCTGATGCTAATAGCAGGACCACTCGGAGTATCTTACATGCTTTCGAAGAAGGGCTTGAATGAAGAATCCCTAAACAAAAATGCAGATTTCGCAACACTATTCGGTTTACTTATTCTGGGATTATTCGATACTAGTGGTGGATTATTATTCATCCCGATGTATCTACTTGTATTCACTCGAGCCATGAAACACAGAATGAATTTCATCTTGTGCATTGCGCCAATTTCATTCATACTATTCGGCGGTGACACCTTACAGGGAGATAGATTTGTATCTGACGGAGCAATCGTTGCTGAAATCTTATTGAAAATAGATGTAATATCATATAATCCTGCAGAAATTACAATATTGGACCTCAGCAGATTCACTTTCATCCTTATGGCCGCTACTAATTTAGCAGTCCTCGCCAAAGGAGTCCTCGACCGGCAATATGGTCTAGAGGAAGGAGAGAATCAAACTCCTATGACCGCTCCTGCATTCTGGCTAGCGTTGGGAATGTTTGGAGTACTACCTGAAGCGAGTTGGTTGTTGCTTACAATGACCATCATCCTAGGAATGTATGCCTGGTTAACCGGTAGAATGGAGATTATACCCTGGATACCAGTTGCTTCATTATTATCCTTCATGATTGGATTTGAAGGCGACTCTAACTTCTCACACTTTGATGGTCTGGATTACATAACGCATAGCTTGTTAGGAACTGGAATTATTTCTTTGGTAATCAATCAAGCAAGCGCTAAAGGATGGCTATACAAGTGGGCGGATAAAGCGATTGATGATCAAAACTCCGTTGGTACTGTGTTTAACCTAAACTCGATACAGGGAAGAGAGAAATTAACCAGCCAAATGCGAATTTGGACAATTATTGGATTAACATTCTCCTGGACGGCTTTCAAGGGAATTGGCACAATGATAGGAGCGGTTTGGGTGACTTATGACACATTAGCAAACGGCCAAAAATATGCCATATTAGCAATGCCTTTGCTTCATGCATTCGCTATCTGGAATCTTCTCGAACAATTTAACCAGGACAGTATGATTCAAGACCTCCTTGTTGGAACAGTGTTGATGTTAAGTGGTATTTTGATGACCATGCTGGCTACTAAAACCGAGTTCGCTTGGAACCTAAGTGTCTTTGAATGGAGTGGTGAAATCGAATACTATGGCTGGATTGACCGCGTTGGACAACTTGCTATTGGCTACTTCTTAATCGGTATCACGTGGGCAATTGGCGAAGCAGAATTAGATGGAATGCTTTGGAGTATCTGGGCGATATTCTTGTCAGGTGTTGCGATTCAAGGATTCCGTGATGAAACCGAAACACCTTGGAGGAGAGGTATTGGTTCATTGGGATGCATTTTCGCACTATTCATGCTCTCTTTCACTTTCGAGGACAGCCTTTTCACATACGTCACATGGATGTTCATGGGAGTTGTTGCATTAGGATTTGGATTTGCATATATTGCACGAATGGGTGAAGTATCAACTATATTCAGTGAAGAATATACTGAAATCAAAGATGCAATTGTTGAAGGTTTCAATGGAAACAGTAGTGCAATAGCAATCCCTGAACCTATAACAGAGGATGAATCTGTTGAAGAAGAGGAAGAATCTGAAGAGGAAATTGAAGACGATTCAGAAGTAATTAAAGAGGAGGAATTGGATGACGAGGAAATTTTAGAGACACTAGAAGAAATCAGGTCTCCTCTATCTAAGCCAGCTCTAGCACCAATTCCAGTGCATTACAATTATGATTTGCAATTGGATGCATCGGTACTAAATGCGATACAGAACTCTCTGGCTTCTACACCGCATGAAGGCTTCCAACCAGTAGTATCAATTGCACCAAATGGTAACTTGAAGATTGATTTCAAGGCATTTTAATTACTCTTGCTCAGCAGGATAAGCGCCCCAGTAGGCTTCCCTAGCCGCTTGGTTAGCCTCCATACAGGAGTTGACATCACTACTACGTGATGGTAGAGTTGAACTGCCATTCAGATGTTGAATCATTGGGTCGATATTAGACCAATTCAGTACACCCCAACCCACTTGCGTGCATGGTAAAATAGGACTGATAGGGGTAGTTCCTCCACTTGGGTCCCAAGAATCTGAAGAAGGATACCACCCTGACAAATTCAGCGCATTGCGAATATCTGAATTAGTGATTTGAACGTCTCCATCGACTAGGAAACCATCTCTACCACCAGACCCATTATCGTTGAATTCAGCTCTTAGTGAAGTCATTATGTGCCCCAAAAAGCCAGCAGTCCTAGGTGTTGCAAAAGAAGTACCTGAAGTCTCATGATAGCCATCTACATCGTCATGATTGGGCAATACTTGTGTCCAGTCTGAAGCCATATCTGGATAGGAACCAGACATTGTCTCTTTTTGGTCATCATCCCCTTCAGCATATCCAGACACACCAATCGACCATGGAGGCCCTGCAGTTGCATCCTGAACCGCTGGTGAAGGTGAATTATCTGCTGCCCCTGTGTGAATCTTGTGATTTTCGACTACGGCTATTTTTGTAGCATCTTCAATTCCAGGTACGGGAAGCGAACCTATAGCTCCAAATGATGTTGTGATAACATCAACCATTGGATGATTTCCAGCGGTGTTTACTGCATTTTCGCTAAATCCTTCCACGAAGAAGATTATTGCATCTGGGTCGGCATCAATTACAGCCCCGGTTACTGCAGTTCCATGACCGTCATTCGGGTCATCTAGAATCATAGTTGCTGTACCACCATCCGGTGATTGCGCAAATATTCTGGTGCCAGGGAAGTATACAATATCGCTGGCATTGATAGTATCCCAGCATGTTGCACGGTCTGCATCTACCCGCTCTTGATATGTTCCTTCCTGAGTTAGATTACAGATTATAGTGGTCTGCATATCTTCAATAAACCAATCTGGCAAAATCTCATCGGTCTGGAAATGGTTGTGATAAGGATTAATTCCGGTGTCTATTGGAGCAATTACAGTGTATGGACGGAATTCAGTACTTTGATTGTCCTTGTTAGGGGTCAGTTCAAACTCTTCTTCTCCAAAACAACCTGCAAGACTAGCGCTGGCCATCAAAACAGCAAGCAATAGAGTTCGCAGCATGGTACCGCCTGATGGAACTCCTTGAATAATCATCCGCCATTATGAAACACTCGATAATAGTGGGAGTAATATGGCGGGAGAAATGGTTTGGATGGATTTAGAGATGACCGGTCTAGATCTAAAAACAGAATCAATCATTGAAATTGCGACAATCATTACCGATGGTGAATTGAATATTATCGCCCAAGGTCCAAACCTTGCAATCAAGGTCGAAGATGAATTACTGGATAATATGGATGAATGGAATACAACTCACCATACTTCATCGGGCCTTGTAGACAGAGTTCGTAATGAAGGAGTTACTTTACAAGAAGCAATAACTCAGACCTGTGACTTCCTGAAAGGAAATATAGAAGCCGGCACTTCGCCTCTATGCGGCAACTCAATCCACAATGATAGGGCATTTCTTGCAAAGGAAATGCCTGAGGTTTTAGAGTTGTTACACTATCGAATAATTGATGTTTCAACAATTAAAGAATTGTCAAATAGATGGTATCCAAATAATCCAAGACATCACAAAAAAGAAGCACATCGTGCATTAGATGATATTATCGAATCAATAGAGGAATTAAGGCATTACAGAGAAACTCTGTTCAAAGATTGATTCCTTTGTGCCCTGCTAATATTTCGGCTAGTACCGCTATTGCGATCTCTTCAGGACTCTCTGCACCGATATCTAGGCCAATCGGGCAATTGACTTGGTCTAAACTGTCTTGAGAGATACCAGAATCAAGCGCCACTTTAGTGAATGATTTCCACTTTGATTTTGAGCCAATGACTCCCAGCCGACCTGAATATCCGGCAAATAATAGGCCTAGTAGCCTTTCTTCATCCTCTTTCCAATCATGCCCTAACAATAGAATATCGCTAAATCTAGAAAGTGATTCTGAGTTCTCATTCATCAAGAAATCTTTCGGACATGAGTGATGTGTTTCAACCGCTCCATCCAAATTTGCGTAATCTGCCCTTGAATCTTGAACTGAATATTGCCAATCTAATGGCAAACAAGCATCAGCGATTGCTTTGGCACAATGACCTCCTCCCATTAGCAGAATGTGTGGCATTGGAATCAGAACCTCCAAGGCGACGGTAACACGGCCGCCACAAAGACTGTCCAGAGGCGTCACTTCATAGCCCTTGGCACCTTTATTCAGCCCATATGTGACTACTTCACCAGAGGGTTTAGTCGATATCTGCAATAATTCTTTCAAGCGAGAAATTACCTTCATTTCTAGTCCTGCACCGCCCACTGTACCCACTATTGTAGAATCGCTGAGAGCTAATCTTGCTCCAACTTTACCTGGCACAGAACCAGATGTTGAGACAACACTTGCTAATGCGACTTTACGGTTCTTTGAAACCTCATCAAGAGCCCATTGCAATGTCCTTGCAGTCATTTAAGCTCCTCCAAATCGGCGGGTGTGTCGATATTCATATGCTCACCGGGAGCGGTTATCCGGTCTATTTCCAGTTGGCTTCTCAAAGAATCATCCTTATTCAACGAAAGAACCTTTTCAACATCACATAGCAATAGGGGATGGCCACTAGGCGATGGTGAAGTATTACTATTACAATCTAATAATGCTAAAATTGTCTGTTCATTCCATCCGCATCTATCGACTGGCGAAACGAATACCCTTCTTGGAGTTCTACCTAATTCACTCATCAAAGATAGTAATCCTATTTGCAAGGAGCCTGTTCTTCCATCCTCTGGCCTAGGGTTGACCACTACTGTTGTCTCGTTACAGCACAGCATCACATCGATTTGTAATTCAGCACGTGTTACAACTATTATTGGATTACATCCACATTCCTGAAAAAGGCGAACAGAACGTGAAACTAAGGATTCTCCATTCCAATCAACCAAGGCCTTCGGTTGTCCCAACCTTGAGGATTCTCCCGCAGCCAAAATAATGGCTGGAATGCCTTTCGCCATATTATCACAGGTCCTTTGTAATCTCACGACCGATAATCATGCGCTGTACTTGGCTACTACCTTCATATATCTGCATAACCTTAGCACCACGCATCAATCGGGCAACAGGGTATTCTTCTGAATAGCCATATCCACCATAGACCTGCACTGCATCAGTACTTACTTCCATGGCTGTATCTGCTGCGAATCTCTTAGCATGAGCTGCAGATTCGGTATTAGCGATTCCTGCATCAGATTCTGATGCGGATTTCCATGTAAGCATTCTCGAAGCTTCTATTTTTGTTTTCATATCTGCAAGCATGAATTGAATTGCTTGATGGCGATGGAGTGGCTTTCCAAAGGTTTGGCGTTCACCCGAATATTGCAAGGCGTGCTCATAGGCTGCACGGGCAAGCCCTGTAGCATGAGCTGCAATATTTGGCCGACTCATGTCAAATGCTTTCATTGCGTTCATCCAGCCTCCGGATTCTGAGCCACCACACAGGTTTTCAGCAGGTATCCTCATGTCATCAAATGTAATTGAGCGTGTATCAGAGCATCTTTGCCCCATATTATTTTCTTTCTTACCCAATGAAAGTCCAGGAGTATTAGCATCCACAATAAAACCAGACATTCCTTTGTAGCCAGCATCAGGTGCTGTTTTTGCTAAAACGAATAGCCAATCTGCTTTACCCGCACCAGTTATCCACATTTTTGAACCATTGATGACATATTCATCGCCGTCTTTAATCGCTAGAGTTTTGCATGCCGCCACGTCAGAGCCAGCGCCTGGTTCTGTTATTGCATATGATGCAAGGGCACCATCTTCAGCAACCATTCGCAGATACTTGTCCTTCTGCTCATGAGTTGCCCCCGTAATGAGGGGAGCACAGGCTAGGCTAGTTGCGTAAGCCGCTGTTGCAAACCCTGGGTCGCCCCAAGCCAATTCTTCGTTGACAAGGACTTCTTCCATCGAACCCAGTCCAGGTCCGCCATAATCTTCTGAAATATGTAAATTCAACAATCCCATCTCATGGGCGGCATTAATCGTATCTTTGGGATACTCTGAATTAGCATCCCAATGCTCAGCATGAGGGCGTATCTCTTCCATAGCAAACTCTCTTGCTAGGTCTCGAAGCATCTCCTGCATCTCATCTAATTGGAAGTCGACCATGTTTGCCCCACAAGGCCATGGCGGATAAGCAGTACTATTCTTATCAAATAGTCAAGTAACCTTGACGTTGTAATTCTATCAACAATAAGAATATCAGATAAAACGCGATTAGTATACCACCTTCTAATCGACTGAACCTGAATCCAGTCCACATCATTGCAAGACACAATGTGACACCAACTAAAGTTGCAGGGATGATTAGGTACATTGTCAAATCATATGATGCATCAGTTATAGACATTGGAGCGATCATTGCAGCGATACCAATCGAGAGTAGTGGGTCGGTAATATTGGAGCCAATCAATGTACCAATAGCAACTCCCTGACTCTTCCTCACAGCAACCATAGCCACTGTTAATTCAGGTAGCGAAGTACCTAGACCAGACATTGTTGTACCGACAATTGCATGGGGGACATTCAATCTCTCAGCGATCAAACATGCATATTCGACCAATTGATTTGCAGAATATACAGCCATAAAGAGCCCGATTACTACCATTGTGAAATATGCTGTACCTGTCCAACTGAATTCTGTAGATTTTATTTCTTCAACCAATTCCAACTCATCCGACCTTATTTTCTCAGTATCATTCAGGAGCCACATGATATAAACGGCATAAATTAAGCACAGAATTGCACCTTCGATTCGTGAAAGTTCTCCACCTTCCCAAAGTAGACCAGTTAGTAAAATGATAGACATTAGCATCAGCAGTCCGTCTCTGCGTAACCATGCTGGCCTAATATCAAGGGGCTTGAAGGCAACGACTATTCCCAAAACTAATGTTATTTGCACCAATACTGAACCATAGATATTACCTATTGCCAAATCCATCAATGCTGGGTCGTTCTCTGCTGATGCTGATGCTGTCGCAGTAACCAGAATCTCAGGCAGTGATGTACCAATACTGACTATTGTCAGACCGATTACAACCTCTGCCATGCCTGCTCTTCTAGCAAGGCCCTTAGCGCCTTCGACGAAGAAGTCAGCTGATGTTATCAGCAACGCTAATGCAATTATTATCAAAATAATTAGTATTCCAATATTTGTCCAATCATTTTTTGCAGTAATGGTTCCAAGAATGGCTAATGTTAGAAATAAAGCAAAAGAAATCAAGAGGGCATTCCACTGTAAAAGCGCGCCGATACCTTGCTCACTTTCACCCTCCCCCATGAATTGGGGTTGCAGCAACTATCCTTTAGGATTGCTCAGAATTAAAGCCAAATATCATCAATCGATTTGCACTGGGATTGTGTATGTGGAACCGCTATCTCTCCGAGTTTAGTGGTACATTTCTAATGGTTTTATTGGGATGTGGCTCAGTAGCGTTAGGGTGGAGCCACTTGGCTATCAGCATCACATTTGGAATATCTGTATTCGCAGCCATTATGCTATTCCAACCGATTTCAGGGGCGCATATCAATCCTGCAGTGTCAATAGCATTTGCAGCAAAGGGGGACTTGGAAACTGAAGCTCTCCCCGGATACATCATCTCCCAATGCCTTGGTGCTTGGTTGGCAGCAATGATAGTGTTGGACGGGGCAACTGAACCTTCTGTATCGATACCACTAACCTGGGGTATTGAAATCATGATCACCTTACTTCTGATGTATTCTATTCACGTATTAGTACGTAGAGAATCCAGTTTGTTCACATTGGCTTTTGGTGTAGGACTGATGGTTGCAGTAATCTCTTTCTTTTTCGGAGAGTTTACCGGTTCAAGCATGAATCCGGCTAGGTCACTAGGTCCAAATCTCGTTACCGAGAGTGGTAATTTAATTCTATATACCGTGGCGCCAGTAATTGGAGCCGTACTTTCAAACTTCATCCCTGGGCCACTTGACGAAGAGCTTTAATCACGTGTTGCAAACTTGGAACAGTATGGTCTTCAAGTGGTGGAGAGAACGGCACAGGAGTATCTAATGCTCCTATTATGAGCGGCGCAGATTCAAGTGCATAGAACGCTTCTTCCATTATTCTTGACTGCATTGAATGACCAATGCCACCAAACCATTGACTTTCTTGCAAAATTACAAGACGTCCAGTTCTAGTTACACTTGAAACACAGGTTTCGGCATCGAATGGAACCAATGTTCTGACATCAATAATCTCTACTTCTATATCTTCCTTTGACAACTCATCGGCTGCTAATTTAGCGATATGCAACATAGCACCCCATGTTACCAAAGTGAGGTCTCTGCCACCTCTAACCACTCCGGCTTTACCTATTTTGAGTCTTAATCCAGAATCAATCGCTTCCTTGACCGGTTCCGTGTTGACCTTTTGGTTGATATTTTGGCCCCAGCCAGTGAGACCCCCTCGGAGCCCATACAATCCTATGTGCTCAAGGAATAATACTGGATCATCTAATGCCGCAGCCTCTCTTAGCAAGTCATATGCATCTTGAGGAGTTCCAGGAGCTACTACCACAAGACCAGGGTCGTTAGCATACCAAGATTCAATCATGTTAGCATGGAAAGGGCCGCTTCTAGTTTTAGCACCTAAAGGAATCCTAACTGTCAGTGGAACATTTGCTCCCCATCGCCAGCGCAGCATTGCTGCATTATTCAGAAGAGCATTATGAGCAAGAGCAGCGAAGCCACCAAATTGGATCTCTGCCATCGGCCTCAATCCAGACAATGCTGCTCCGGTTGCTGAATGAATAATTACGGCTTCACAAAGGGGCATGTCAAGTAACTTGTCTTGATGGCCATTTGCCTTTAGAGGGATATTCATCCCAAATGCGCCTGCAACTTCCATATCCTCTCCCATGAAAATAGTGGAGTCTCCATATTGTTCAGCGATATCACACATAGCCTGTTGAATTGCTCTTGAGTAAGTCCATCCTCCTTTTTCCTCATAATTAAGTAAGCACTCGCCTACGCCAAGCACTGTTACTCCTTCTTTGCGAGTCACAGAGCCTGAAAGTCGTTTCAAATGGTCTTCATGGGAATCAGCATCATGAAGAGAAGTTATTCCGAGTGTGACAGTAGAAGGGTCTGCCCATTCCATTTCTTCAACATGCGTTCTGGCAGAATCAACCAATTCCTGTTCTTCCGCTTCCATCTCTAATAATTCATCTTCAGTCACTCCTAAAGAAATTAGAAGATTACGATGAGTTGGTATTGGGTCTTTTGCTTCCCAGTAAGATAATAATTCCTTATCGACATACCCAGGAGGGGTTCCTGATGGCGCTCCTAGGTATAAGTCGTCATGATGATGGGCGTGACCACAACCTCGCATAGTTTCGACATGGATTAGAGTGGGCCCTCCCCCAAATAGTGCAAATTCACGAGCACAAGCAACCGAAGCGTGCCATGAAGCAGGGTCAGAACCATCTATTGTCCAAGATGGCATTCCCATAGCAACTGCTTTATCGGCCCATAATTCAACATTCGATTGATTCACAGGAGGTGTATCAAGCGCTATCTGGTTGTTTTGTAAAATATAGGAAATTGGTAAACCGCGAGTGGCTGCAAGATTCAGAGCTTCCCACCATTCTCCCGAAGAAGAAGAGCCTTCTCCGATACATGCTAAATGGAATCTCTCTTCTTTTTTCTTCCAAGCAGATAATGCCATTCCAGTCATTGTTACCGAAGCGATTGGCAGTGGAGCAGTTGGAGGAAGTACTCCACGGTGGAAGCAACCTACGTGCAGATCTCTGCCACCTGCACCTTCAATTCCACCATTCATTACCGAGTCTATTTTACCCATCTGAGCAGTCATTATGTCAGCGGGGGTATCTCCCATAGCCATACACAATCCAATATCTCTAATCATCGGAGCGATATAATCGCCGTCATAAGGAGAGTCCGGAGTGTTTTCTCGATTGCGCTTTAGAGCTGTTGCGGCTGCTACGCAACCTTCTTGCCATGTCGAGCGGAATCCTTTGCCACCAAACTTTCCACCATCTGGAGTATCCATTCCATCTGCAAAGATTTCTTTCAGGTGTAAGTCAAGTCCTCTGGTTCTTGTCATCATGCGCTGCCATTCCATTCGTAGATCGGTAGTTACCGACATGTAGTGGGCAAGACGGCGCAAACATAACGACACGTCGACAATAAATCGGTCACCTCTTCGACCAAGATGTAATTCCGTATCTCTTTGCGGAATGATTTCACCATCGGTTAGGCCTTTGACTTTCATTCTTCCAGTAAGCCCCTGCCTCATAGCATCGACAAAACGATTCGAAAAATCATGCCAAGCCTCACCATCAAACGACGATTCTCCGCGATGGACAAAGTCCCAGACTGCGCCTACTAGTTGTAAATGACCATCATGCCGCTCTGCAGTGAAGCGAAGTAACTCTCCTTGAGCTGCATCTGCAGGTAGTGGATTAGTAAATTGTAAAGGGGATTTTGCAATCCAATTGGTCCCACGAATCGGCGGCAATTGTCCTTGTGTCATGGTCCATCCCATCACTCCGAGTAGGCTTTTTCTTATCAGCCATGCCATTATGGCACATCATTCGGATTCTTGACGTTTTGACATTTCTGAATTGTAGCAATCGCTCAGTAGTTGGCGGTTTGATAGAGTGATAATCAATCCAATGACCATTGGAATTGCAAGAATTCCAATGGTAATCCCCCATGAGTTTGTGTAATCGTAGACAGGGCCGATGACCATTGGCCCAATTATCGTCCCCGCTGCCCATGCAGTACCAAAAGCGCCGAAAGCAAGACCTGCTCCGCCTTTGCCGTAAACTTGAGTAGTAGCAGCATCGACCATAGGTAGCATTGGGACCTGTGCTGCAGATATTGCAAATTGGAATATCCCTAATATCACTATAATGCAATATGCTGCAAGTGTTACATCGTTTATGGAATGAGCCACATATCCTGCTGCAAGAAGTGCTACTGTGACTACAGACCATCCCAAAGTCATGTATTTGACTGGCCCATTACGGTCTACTAACACACCCCACATCCAACCACCTAAACCCTGGGCGACAACCATCACTAATATCACCGCACCAATCCAAGCAGCGTTCAGAGAAAGGCTATCTGCCAAATATAGAGGAATTCCGGCTTCTAAAGCCCCTGTTGCTAATGTGGTCAGCATTACTAGGAGCCCTATTCTGAATAATACTGGGTTTTGGATGAACACTTTTAGTGGAACAGAACCTTGAGCAGGTTCGCTACCTTGGCCTAATTCTTTAGTTGTGACATAGATTACGGGAATTATCAATGCAGTCACTACAGCAAGCCCAATGAAGGCGTATGGTGGCCCAATAGTGTAAGCAACCCCACCTATTGCTGGCCCTAACAATCCACCAATGGTCGCCATCGCAATCAGTTTACCTGAAATCTCTCCGAATTTAGTTGGCCAAATATCGCTTGCTGCTGCAAACCCTGCAGTCAAAATCGCCGCACCTGAAGCCCCATGGATTAATCTTGCAATTGCTAAAACAATGAATCCATCAACAATAGTAACTTTCATTGCGACTAAGTAAAGTAAAGAAGCTATAGTTAGCGCAAATAATGAAAATAGTATCGTTCGGCCTGCTCCAAGTCTATCTGTAACCCTACCAGTGTAAGGTCCTAGCAGGAAAAGTGGAACCGCCCATAGTGAAACTAAAGCAGTAGCTTCAGTATTGGATAATGCGAATTCCGCTTTCCAAGAAGGAAGGATTGGTACAATGAATGCATACCCTAGGAAGTCTACTAAGAAAGCACATGATAGTGCCCAGAATGCCCATTTTTTATCTGACTCACTCATCATTCTTCTTCCTCTCCTTTAGGAAGCGAGGATAGAACATCCCCCAGCATCTCAGTGACATCTTCAACACGGGTCAGCAATGTTAGATCGCTAACATTCCCCGGTTTTCCTAAATCCCACATCAATTCGTGTGCAGTTTCGGTGACTAATCGTGTAAACTCTAAGACAGCAGGGTCGATTACTACTTGGTCATGATCAGGAATAATTGCGACCAAGTCTGGTTTTTCATCTAAAATCCTATCCATTACATTCTCGATGTCCGAAGCGATTCCATCTGCTTGGTTTTGAAGAATATGTTCCATCGTCCCACCGCCAACATTGCTGCTAGATGATTTTGAACCCAATGTTGCACTCTTTTTGGCAGAAGGGAGATTTGTTGCGATTTGACTGCCTTCATTTTGTTCACCGGGCACATCTAAATCCTTTACGATGTTGTTCAATGCCACTCTCAGTACATTGGACATCAATGATGGGTCAATCGCTTCTTCAACATTGATTCCTTCCTCACCTAATTGGGTAAGAATCTCATTGATGAAATCAACATTTATTCTTTCAGGAGTTACGATGCCTTTCAGCATTGGAAGAGCCCATTGGCCATCGCTCATCACCATTGAAACATCGAAAGCACCGGCGCCTCCTTTGCCAGTAGCATCTACTACATCTGCCGGAGGTGGAACGAATTGCTTCTTCGAATGTTTCTCTAATTGACCTAATAACTTGTTCATATCAACCGGCTTATTGATTACTTCATTCACTCCTGCTCTAGCAGCAGAAATTAGGTATTCTTCGGAATTAACCCTAGACAGAATAACAATCCGACACTTGAATGCAAACTCTGGATCTGACATCAATCTTTGAGATGCATCGATTGCATCTCCAGATTTCCATTCACCATCCATCAGAACAATTTCAGGCATGGTTGCGAGTGCTGTTCCTTCAGCCTGTCTTAATGTCCCAGCCCTAGTAACTTCGTAACCAGCACGCTCTAAAGTACCAGCGAGAAGATTGCGCCGACCTTCATTCTCGTCGGCTACGATAAGTTTCGGCACAGACTAATGCTCTACGATAAGCACCTTGAAGGTTGACCCACCTAAGGTGGGTCTCAGCCATGTATGATTCCATCAGGGTCAGATTCAGCCCATTGTATGATGCCACCTGACAAATTGTACATACGATTTGCATCATATCCCGCTTGGATTAATTGTACGATAGCGAGTTGTGACCTCATCCCAGACCGGCAGTAAACCAAGACATCCTTACCCTTTGGTATTCGGTCAACTGAAGATAGCACCTCATCGTGTGGGCACAAATATTCAGTATTAGAGATTCTAGCTTGGTTCCATTCATGTTGAGACCTAACATCTACGAAAAATGGCACCCAGCCATTTTTCATCTTAACGATAGCAGCCGAGGCATCTATTGAATTAAACATCATTTCACTGCTGTCAGCCTCTGATTCTTCAATCTGTTTACCAGATGAACCCTCAAAACTAAGTATCCTTTGACTAGATTCCAATGAATCATAGATTAATAATTTACCAGATAATGGCTTACCGATTCCAAGAATTACTTTGATTGCCTCACTTACCTGAATACACCCAACCATACCGGTTAATACTCCTAAAACTCCAGCTTCGGAACAGGAAGGTATCAATTCGGCTGGAGGCGCATCAGGGAATAGATCTCTATACCTTGGACCACCATTCAAATTGAATACTGAAACTTGGCCTTCGAATCTATAAACCGAACCATATATCCACGTAATCCCTAATTCAACACAAGTGTCGTCAATCAAATATCTAGTAGGTAAATTATCGGTTCCATCAATTATCAAATCATGGCCGTCGAATAATGATTTAGCATTATTGGCATCAACTCTGAGGACTTTAGATTCAACTGATAGATTAGGGTCTAAATCAGTTACGAACCTCTTAGCAGATTCTGCCTTAGGAATCCCGATATCTGATGTCCGATGGATAACTTGGCGCTGTAAATTAGAGATGTCTACTACATCATCATCTACTATTGTCAAATGACCAATTCCAGCAGCCGCAAGGTATTGTATTACCGGACTTCCCAATCCGCCCGCACCTACACACAAAATGCGTGCCTTGGACAACTTGGCTTGCCCTTCTGCACCAACTTGCGGAAGAAGAATGTGGCGAGAGTGTCGGTCCAAATCAACCATGTGAACACCTCAATGTTCATTCTCTTCAAGCCATTTCTCACAATCTATTGCCGCCTGACATCCCAGTCCGGCTGCAGTGATTGCTTGTTTGTAACGAGTATCTACAACATCTCCTGCTGCGAAAACACCCGCTACATTTGTCATTGTATGTTCTCGATGAATCAAATAGCCCTCTTCATCTGTTTCTAATTGTCCTTCTAGGAAGCCGGTAATCGGAGTGTGACCTATTGCAATAAATGCCCCAGTAACTGCGATTTCTTCGGTCGAACCATCCCTTGGGTCTTCCAATACAGCGCCGGTTAATCCAGAGTCATCAGAAAGCCATTTCTTTACTTGTCTAAATGTTTTAATCTCGATTTTCTCATGGTTGGCAGCACGGTCATACATTACTTGTGATGCGCGAAATACATCTCTTCGGTGAACTAGAGTAACCTTAGATGCGAATCTAGTCAAGAAAGTGGCTTCTTCCATAGCAGAATCTCCTCCACCAACAACCATGATCTCCTGTTCTTTGAAGAATGCACCATCACATGTAGCGCAGGTCGAGATTCCTCTACCTTTCTGCTCAGCTTCTCCTTCAACACCAAGCCAAATCGATTCTGCTCCTGTTGAAACGATGATTGCCTGAGTGAGATATTCTTCGCCTTCAGAGTAAACTTTGAATGGCCGCTCTGACAAATCTACGCGGTCAACATTTCTGTCATGGACTTCAAGTCCGAATCTTTCAGCCTGTTCACGAAGTTCCATCATCATCTCAGGCCCACCAATACCCTTTGGGTAACCCGGGAAGTTCTCTACATCACTGGTAAGCATTAACTGGCCACCGGACATGTACCCTGCAAACATAAGAGGCTCTAACATTGCACGTGAGGTATACAACCCTGCAGTGTATCCAGCAGGTCCACTTCCGATGATAATTACATTGCGTACGCCGTCGCTCATACTTTCTGCCAAGGCGATAACCTCCTTGAACATTGTCTCTCAACATTCATGAGTAAACTACGATTCGAGTAGCAATATGGACATATTTTCACATTGGCTTTGGGGAATGGCATTAACCAGAGGAAAGATCTCATGGAAAGTCAGTGGTCCGATGGGAGTACTTCCAGATCTACTCGCATTCATTCCCGCTACAATTTATCGTATGACAAACGGAATTTCAAGAGTGAGTGTTGATGATAATACCGTAACATCAGATATGCCTGTTGCTTGGGAAATATACCAATGGACTCATTCGTTCGCCATTGTAGGTTTTTTGTACTGTTGTGGATATTACTTTTTCAAATCTAAAGGTCATGAAAATCCAAAATACATGGCTTGGATGTTCGTATTACCTTGGTTTTTCCACATCCTATTGGATATACCAGGCCACTCAATTGAGTTCTTTGCTACGCCTTTCCTTCATCCATTCAGTGATTTTATGATCGATGGAGTAAGATGGAGCACATGGTGGTTCTTTTTCCCTCAAGTTGTCGTTCTTGGGGCGGTTTGGTGGTATATTCTGAAGAATGAAAAATCTCAGAGCATTGATGAAATGGCCGATACAGCAGCTCTTGCATGAGGCTCTAGTCTCGGCTCGATGTGTTCGGGTTCCGCTCCAGGCCCAATAATTCCTAATCCAACTGGTTTTTCATGGACTAGTTGTAATTCAATTATCGATTTGATGACTGCTTGGCCCATCGCCAATCCGTGTTGAGTCTGGCCTTTTTCGATGATTCCAAGGCATGCCACGCCGTGGATTTCTTCATCAGCCAAGAGGCGGTCAATTGCGAGCGGTACTTCCATTGCTCCAGGAACCCAAACTACCTCTGTGATAGTTAGTGATTCCTTAGATGCCTGATCTTTAGCATATTCGAGCATCCGTTCAATCTCATCTTTGTGGAAGCTACCACATACAATCGCAATATCTGTCATGACCTCTCCTCCAAAATTCTCTCAACAGTTGAAACAATAGTTTGCGTCATCGAATCAACTTCGATGTTGACGTGCTCGCCTAATCCTTTTCCACCAATTGTTGTTAATTTCATTGTCTCAGGAATCAAATGTAATGCAAATCCACCATCATCGACTTGTCCTATAGTAAGAGAAATCCCATCTATCGCAATGTATCCTTTTTGTTGAACAAATTTCAAAATATCATCTGGACAATCGATTAGGAGGTCTAAATGATCATCACTTGCAGAACGTTCGACGATTTCGCCAACTCCCATAATGTGACCAGATAATAGATGGCCACCAAGTTCATCGCCCATTTTCAGTGCCCGTTCAAGATTAACCCAGTGCCCTACTATTTTTTCACCAAGGGTAGTAAGAGAGAGCGTTTCTGGAATTACATCAAAAGAAATCATTTGCCCGTTAATATCAACTACAGTCAAGCATGTTCCATCGACCGAAACAGAAGCCCCTTCAACTAATCCCTCTGTTGAAACCATTGAGAAATCTATTACAATCCTTACAACTTCATTCCCTTCAATTTGAGAGATTCTGCCCGTGCCTGCAACGATTCCGGTGAACATTATGCATCCTCCTCGTTCTGGTCTTCACCGATTGAAGAAAGTTCCAAGATTCTAGCAATAATTTTTCTTGTGCCATCTAAATCTTCAGTCAAACCTTCAACTCTAACGACTTTGATGTGCCCTAGTCCTCGCTCTTCCAGTGATAACCTAATTCGTTCTTCAGCATGCTCTTGGTCATAGCCAAGAGCAATTATGTCAGGGTTTACCTCAGGTAGTATGTCAAAAATAGGAACTTCAGGAGGATTGCCGATTACGGCTTCATTAACCGGTTTCAATCCTTCAACCATCCGACGACGTAAGTCCTGACCTGTGACAGGCTCATGCTTTCTCTTACGGACTGTATCGTCGTGAGCAACAACTACTACCAGATGGTCACCCAATGATTTCGCTTGCTCCATATAATGCAAATGCCCAGCATGTAATAGGTCAAAGACACCTACTGCCATAACTCGAGTCATTTTGCACCCTCCATTTTCAAATAATATTCTGATTAGAGCCCAAGGGCTTTGATTAATTCTTCACCTGTCAAGAAAGGAATTTCTCTCTCTTTAGCCCAAATCCGAGCGTCTTCCACAGGCAAAGCTAGATCTCCATCTGGTTGTAGCATTTCTGCTCCAATCACTACCGGAGTCATTCCTGAAAGTCTAGCAAGGCCTACGGCTAATTCAGTATGGCCTTGGCGCCTCGAAAGACCACCTTCAGATTCCCTGCAAACAGGAATGTGACCTGGTGTTCTGAATTCCTTTCCTAATCTCTCCAATGCATTATCGGTTTCGGATAATTCGGAATACAATTCTGCAAAGCGGCGAGTAGTCAGTGCTCTGTCTCTATCAGTAATTCCAGTGAATGTATCGCGATGGTTGATTGATAATGTGAAGGCGCTACGAGTATCGTACTGCAAATCATCCGTTTGTAACTCTCTCAGTACTGGATAATCACTCATCAGTCTTTCATCCATATGCAAATCCTGTAAGTAAGGCAAAGAAAACCTCTCTCCAACCTCATGACCTATCGCGAGAAACAGCAATCCACCACAATCAAATCTTAATTGTCTCATTGTAGCCGCTTCGGCACATTGTCCGGGAAACAGTAAATCCGTCTCGCCTTCTCGGTTTTCTGCATCGAATAGGCATACGGGTCGGCCTAGGCGGAAGGCTTCCACTGCGGCTTCCACATGGGACTCCATATTCTGTCCGGTTCGGTTCTCTCAAATGAACCCAACCCCCTCAAAATCAAACCTTTAGAAGACGGTTTACGGAAAGGGGTTAACATAGGACAGCCCTTCCGCCTGTTCTGCGGGGAGTGGATGCATGCCAGTAAAGTTAGGTCCGGCCGGAGTTCCACTGTCGTGTAAAGGCCGTACTATCGTCGAAGGAATGGACGACATTATCTCTCTTGGTTTAGAGACCATGGAGGTCCAAACTGTACGCATGGTTGCACCGCAGCACTTTGAACAGTACTGGCAAGCGGGAGTTTTAGCTCACAAGACTGGGTTTGAAATGAACATCCACGGACCGTACTATACTGAACTCCTTGGAAACAGATTACAACGTAATAGAAGTCTCGCAAAAGTTGAGGCGGCGCTTCAAGCGGCGAAGACAATCAATGCTAGGCATGTCACCCTACATACTGGCCATTATGGCGATGTTAGTAGAGGACAAGTTGCCAACGGACAAGTTGCTAGTGTATTCAAAGGGATTGTTCAACGAATTCACGACATATGGAATGATGATGAAGATGTATATCCAGTATTCCCATGGCTGAAAGAGGGAACCCCGGCAAAGATTGGAGTGGAAACTAGTGGCCGTCAAGAATTATGGGGTAGCATAGAAGAAGTTCTTGAAGTTGTAAATCACGTTGAAGGCACAATTCCTGTCCTAAACTTAGCACACATCCATGCAAGAGGTCACGGCCGTTTGCGTACTTCTGAAGATTATGGAGAATTATTTGATCAAGTTAGAGAAACTATTGGCACCAAAGAATTCTATTGTCACTTCTCAGGAGTGGAACACCGCATGGGTAATGCTATGCACTATACTCAAATCAAGAAGTCTGATTTGAATTTCGAACCTTTGGCTGAATACATAATTGAAGAGGGAGCATGGCTAGACATGACTTTGATTTCAGATTCCCCCCTACTAGAACACGATGCAATGTACATGGTACAAAATATCGAGAGGGCAAGACATCGCCAACTTGAGAGAAAGGCTCGAGAAGACCGTAGAAAGGCTTTGGCAGCACAGGCCAATATCACTCCTGAAGAAATGGCGGCAAGAGAAGCCGAAGTCGCTGCTGCACGTGCTAAAGATGCGCTTGCTAACGTGCAACCTACTGCAGAACCGGCTAAGAAAGAGGCTGTTGTCGAAGAGATAGAGGCTGAGCCTGCAAAGAAGGAAGCTGAAGTCGAAGAGACAAAGGCAGAGCCTGAAAAGAAGGAAGATGCAAAGAAGGCCCCTGCAAAGAAGGGTACTAAGAAAGAAGAAGATAACGACGACCTCTTCACAGTTGAAGAGGACGATGACGATCTTTTCTGAGTATTACGAGTATGATAGTATGGCATTGCCGATACTGTATTCATTCAGAAGATGTCCTTACGCTATGCGTGCAAGAATGGCAATAGTTCGAACTGGTTTCAAGGTAGAACACCGAGAAGTCATCCTAAGAGACAGACCTGAACACATGATGGAGATTTCTCCAAAAGGCACTGTACCCGTATTATTACTCGATGACGGAACTGTGATCGAAGAAAGTCTCGAGATTATGGAATTTGTTCAATCATGGGAATTGACTAGCGAAGAGCGAGAATGGATAAATCGTAACGATGACGATTTCAAGTTTCATCTTGACAGATACAAATATCCCAACCGATACGAAGATGTTGACAAAATAGAACACAGAGATGCAGCTAGTATTTTCATTCAAGATTTAGATTCAAATATCCCCAAAGGAAACCTTAGTGATGCAATTTTCCCTTTTATCAGACAATTTGCAAACCACGATAGAGATTGGTTTGATTCCCAAGATTGGAGCAATGTACACAAATGGTTAGAAGATAATTTGTCCAGTGAAGAATTCAAACTTTGCATGACAAAACACAAACAATGGTTGCCTGAATGAGTTGCATCACTTGAACCAATAATGTATTACAAATTTAATTTCGAGAATAAACAAAGTCTCAGAAATGTGCATTTTTGTAGGTATCACAGGGGAACTCCCTAAAGGGAGATGAGAAGCCACAAGTGATTATGGCTCATATTGCAGTACTGGGATTGGGTAATTGGGGAAGCGCAATAGCACGTTTATGGCTACTCGAAGGACACAAGGTCAAAGGATGGACCGTAGAGCAGGAAGTTTACGAATCGATTACGATGGAAGGTATGAATCACAAATACTTGCCAGATCATTCTTTGGAGGGCTTAGAAGCGACAATGCATGCTGAAGAGGCTTTGGAAGGAAGTGAAATTATTGTACTTGCATTGCCATCATCGGTCATTCTAAATGTCGTAGAAGATATCATTGAACACCTACGCCCAGGACATGTTTTACTAGACTTAGCCAAAGGTTTGGCACCAGGCAAGAGATTGATTAGCGAAGCGATTCATCAAATGCTAGAAGAGAAAAATATGCATAACCCTCTGGCTGTACTAACCGGCCCAACAATCGCTCCAGAGGCCGCTGCAGGTGTAATGACTACAGCATTGGTTGCAAGTGAAGATATGTCCGTTGCTGAAAGGTTAGCATCGACATTGACTACTCCAACATTTATTCTTCATGCTGCATCAGACCCTGTCGGTGCAGAATTATGGGGCGCTTTCAAGAACGTTGTAGCCCTTGCATGTGGATTAGTGGATGGTCTAAAGCAAAATGGAACTCTTGGAGGTGACAACCTCAAAGCGGCGATTTTCAATGCCGGATTCAGAGAGGGTTGCTTACTATTACCTCAATTAGGAGCCCGAGCAGAAGTCGCGTTCGGCCCAGCCGGATTGGGAGACCTGTATGTTACTGCAACTTCACCTCATGGACGTAATCGCAGAATGGGTGAAAAATTGGGCAGTGGCCTAACACTAGAACAGGCACTTGAAGAGATGGTTATGGTTGCTGAAGGAGTACGTGCAGCCCGAATGTTTAGAGATAGAGCCTCCGACATGGGAATTGAAGTTCCATTTGTTAAAGCCCTCAATACTCTCTTGGATGATTATATCGATGCAGAAGAATGCTGCAGAAGAATGGTAGCACTATCTTGATGGTAGCCTTGATGTGCTTCGACACTCTGGGAGAGTCATGGCAGACCTAACCGATTTTGAGTTACGCCTATTTGAGTGGATTAGACAATCCGACTTTGAAACTGTTGCATGGTCAAGTAAATCTGCTGCTAAGTCCTTCAAATGTAAGGAAAATGAAATCTACGACGGCGTGGCATCACTAACTAAAAAATTGCCAAATCGTATACAAATTTACTACGAAGAAGGCAACGTCCATATTGCTGCTGAATAAGTATGAGTGAAGACATATTACTCATAGATGGCCTTTGTGCCCTTTGTACAAAAACTGGCAAATTTATCAATAAGCGTAGAACTAGAAGTTTACAAATTATTGAACAAGGTTCTGAGGAAGGAATCAGTTTACTCAAATCTCATAATATCACAGTCGATTCATTAGTTCTAATAAGGAAAAACAAGCCATATACTCGCTCTTCTGCCGCTATACGATGCTTGCTGTATATGCGTTGGAATTGGAGATGGCTTTACCCATTCGCATGGGTTATACCTCTACCCATCAGAGACTTAGCATACGGTTGTGTTGCTAAACTCCGGAAATAAGCTAACTCGCTTACTCAGATTCGCCCAAAGACGAATCTGAATTTTTCCTGTTTGAAAATTTGTTGTAGTAATCGGCGGCAACACCAGCAGGAAGTAACACTGTCCACCACTTAGGACGCCTTACATCTCCTTCTTCTGTGACAAATGAACGAATAAACATCGAGATCATATCGATTACAACTACTACGATGAATACAACGATTAGCAAAGCAAACGCTCTATCATATGCGAATGGAGGATTTATGTAATTATCAATGTACATGCCAATTCCTCCTGCGCCAACTAATCCTAACACTGTGCCGTGACGAACATTGTATTCAAACATGAAAAGTAATTGGCTTAGCAATTCGTTACTCGACTCGGGTATAACGACATGCATTAGTTTTTCAGAGTGAGTTAAGCCCATAGCCATAGCCGATTCTAATGGTGCGTTAGAAATTCCTTCCATCGCCTCATACTGCAATTTTCCAAGATACCCTATCGTGTACAATGTCATTGCCAAAATACCTGGCAGAGGGCCAAATCCAAGTGCGATGGCAAATAATAATGCCCAAATTATACTTGGTAAACTTCTGAGACCTGCCAATAATACTCTGGCTGGTATGGCTATTGGTAAGGGCGTTAAATTTCCAGCAGCCAGTGAGGCCAATGGTACCGCAAAAATGCACCCGATTAAAGTTGAGATAAATGCCATTTTGATGGTCACTACCATCCCAGTCCATGCCTTTGAACAAAACAATTCCACGCTTTCAGTGCAAATATCACCATTGGGCTTATGCAGAGAACCATCAGCCCAGACTTCAGCTTCTAAAACTGACCAATCGGGTGGCCATAGGTCCTCGGTAAAGAAAATCTCTAATTTTTCAGGAGCGCTTTCGACTTGGCTCCAATCTTCAACTAAGTCGTCTAATGATAGCCATGCTAATAGAAGGAGAGTAAAACATACAAGAAGTAATTTCTTATTGATTTGAACCACCATCCTCAATCAGTAAATTACCACTTATTCTCCAAATTCTATCAGCTAGATCTATCGCTCTTTCTTCATGGTGCTCCACCATGATTAGCGTAGCCCCGATGTCATCAACCAATTTCTTTGTAGCCGAAATTATAGAGTCAACATTTTCTGAATCTAACTCTCCCAAGAACTCATCCGCCAGAATTAATCTAGGTTTTTGGATTAGAGTCCTAGCAATTGCGACTCTACGTTGCTGACCGCCCGAAAGAATGCGAACTGGCACATCTGCTAATTCCTCAATGTTGAGAGACTTCATTGCAGATTCAACATCAGTTTTCAATTCCTTGCTAAGCGGGAAAAAGAAAGGTAGCCATTTTGACCTCCTAGTTCTAGCACCGATTGAAATATTGCTTCTAACAGTAGAATGACGGACTAATCCTAGGCGTTGAGGAATGTATCCAACTCCTCCTCTTTCAGGATAATTATGTGAAACTTCACCAGATAGAGGTCGAATTAAACCTGCAATTGTCCTCAACAATGTTGTTTTTCCAATTCCAGATGGACCTAATATTGCTATAGATTCGCCAGGGAGAATTTCACTGTTTATCTGGCTGACCAGAGGTTCATTGTAACCAACAGATAGATTTCTTAAAACCAGGGCTTCTGAATTAGAGTTATCAGGGGAATCTTCACTTTTTGAAGATTCATCCCCGCTCATAAGTCATCAGCCCTAGTTATCGCGCTGGATTATTCTATTTAGAGCAGGCGTTCAGTTCTGCTGAGATTCTTCAGCGTCAGTGATTCCATATTTGTCTGAAGAATGATAGTATTCAGACAGACCTGGGATTGAGCCAAGAAGATCTGAATAGCTACCCAAATGGTTCTGGCTGTTTCCTGCAACTAGTTTGTATCCCTTGGATGTGACAGTGGAAATGATTTCTCCACCGCACTGGTTCATTGGGATGTCTGCAACTTGGTGTGTTACTACATTGTAGCAGCCTGTGTAATTCTGACCACCCATTGGATAATCTTCAATCCACATTTCATCGCTCCAACTTAGCATTGCATTTAGGATTGCATTTCTGGTGTGTACATCAAGTAGTTCAGGGTTATACATTACAGGATGACTTGGTGATTGTCCGAAGGATGGAAGTTGAATGTATTCTTCCATTTCAAGGCACCAATCTTCATTGTCAGATGAATTCTCAGAACCACAATATTTCTCAGGAGTGCTGAAATCATCACCCTTAGCGAATGCTACGTCTCCATATCCTGAACTCAGACATTCAATAGCTCCCCCATATCCAGAGTAAAGCGCACCTGAATCTGGGATAGATGCAGCATTGCCATTTCCGTTTGAACCATCAAAGTGTGTGTCAACAGTTGTTCTTAGAGAATTGATATCATTAGCATCGCCAACTGGAGTTACGTAGCCATTCTTGATTAGATAACCCATAGGCATCAGCATTCCTGCAGATTTTAGCCAACCTGTGTGACATGATGTTTTACCTTCAAGAAGTGCGAAGGGGTCAGTAGAATCATCACCATCAAGGTGTGCTTCAGCAATATCTGAACCATTCAAGACCCATGCTGATGCATTGTAGTGAGTATCTCCTTCCGCTGTTGTAGTTTCTACAGCCATGGCAGAAAGTCCGTATTGTTTCCAACCGATCCAAGCAGGTCCTCCCTCCATGAACCCAATATCTGCATTTCCAAACCTTAGGGCCTGAATTATCATTCCTTCAGAAGATACATCGTACAAATTGACATTTACACCTAAGTCTGCTGCTAATCTATCAGCCATACCTTGTGCATTTGCATCTACTGTAGAATCGTCAGCTAGGTAATATGCAATATTGATTGTAGACTTTATTGCACCTGTTTCTGTACCATCTGCAAATGCATTTCCATATTTACTGGAGATTCCAGGGATGTTAATCAAGGCAGCCCCATATGTTCCAAGATGAGTTTCAGTATCTGTAGCAATCATTGCATCAGTACCTAGAACATCGTTTAGGATTCCTAATCCCTCATCATTATCTTTCATTGCAACCAATGCGTCTCGAATCAAAATTTCCTTGTCATCATCAAGAACGGCATCGTTGAACATGACAGAATGGCTAGGAGAAGAGCCGAATTTTGGAAGTGCGACATATTCTGAAATGTCAAGGCACCATGCTTCGTTTGTCGAAGTTTCATCATTAGCACAGTAAGAATTTGGTGTTGAATCCTTAGCAAATGCTACATCTCCATGCCCTGAACTCAAGCATTCTAATGCTCCATCATATCCAGAGTATAGAGACCCACTTTCTGGGATTGATGCCGCATTGCCTGCACCTGTACTTCCGTCGAAATAATCGTTGATAGTAACTCTCAGTGTCTCAGTATCCGACATGTCCCCTTGGACATTAACATAACCGTTACCGATTAAGTAACCCATCGGCATCAACATTCCAGCTGATTTCAACCAACCTGTGTGGCATGATGTTTTTCCTGCAAGTAGGGCGAATGGATCAGTAGAATCATCTCCGTCAAGATGAGCGGTTGCAATCTCTGAATCTGCTAAAACCCATGCGTGCGCATCATAGTAGGCCCTTCCATCGCTCTTTGTATCTGCTGCCAAGACATCAAGACCGTAAGCATTCCATCCGACCCATGCTGGACCGCCGTCAATATTCATAGCAATATCTGCATTACCAAATCTCAAGGCCTCCATTGCTAATCCTGAACTTCCGACTTCGTAGATTTTAACATCCATACCTAACTTTTCACATAGGTAGTTAGCGATTTGCTGTGGATTTTGAATATCATCTGCTGGCATGTCTTCTTTAATTTCATAAGCGATAATTAGTTCATCACCAGAACATAACTCTGCTGATATTTCTTCTTCATCTTCGCTGCCTAAACATCCTGCCAAAGCAGCACTACACATTAACATCATCATCAAAAGAGATTTCAATTTTACTTGCATCATAACACATCCGGTTTAGGTCACCCGAAAAGTGGAATGTACATAAAGTTTAGGATGCCCTAAAACGTACAGATAAAGAATATCATTCGACCTTTACTTCACTAATTCCTTTCACAACTTGGTTCAGATATCGTACTTCAACTTCCAAGGTGCAAGTCGATTGACAAATATCAAAACCATTCTCAGAAACAAAAATTTTCTCATCAAATTTCCAAACAGTCTCATTATCAGATGAGATAATACAAGGTGCTTCTTTAGTCAAGTCATCATTGCTCAAAGCAGGAATTTCTGCCCCGTC
>TARA_B110000444_G_scaffold260425_1_pt1 | contig 49293 bp, 36 predicted proteins | sample TARA_B110000444 | Tara Oceans TARA_B110000444 (sample SAMEA4398370) | marine metagenome | biome: Polar Biome; feature: [SRF] surface water layer (ENVO:00010504); material: water (ENVO:00002006), including particulate matter (ENVO:01000060) such as... | depth 5 m | reverse complement strand
TTGGGAGTTGAAATGCAAGACAACCGCGGTGGTTGGAGATTTGAATCGACTTACCCTGCTCTTGATACTGAATATTTCACAGTTGTCGGTTCTGAGATGAGTCCATCTGGCGCATCTATGGGCTTGACTTCATTCGATTCAATCACCATGCAATACGGTCCCTTTGACCGAGATGTCTACATCGCAGGAATGCCGACATTCCATATTTCTGCAACACCACATACGGCTAATGGAGGTCATGCTTTCCTTGAGATGACTGATGAAACAGGGATTCACCTTGGTCATGCCGTCATGGATTTCCGATTTGCTGATGGTGGTCGTGATGGAAACGTAGCACTTGTCGCATTTTCTACAGTGAAGGCACAGATGGAGTTCATGCCAATGGATGTTTTTATTGAAGCAGGTGAATCGATCTTCATCACCCTCTCGCAAACTGGTGATGACTATGTTCCGTCACCCGCAGCAGTTGGTGGATATACGATTAATTGGGCCGATTCGACCATGACTCTTCCTTTGGTTAATCGTACTTGTGCAGATCTCTTCCAAGCACCGATGCATGGCTATGGTGCAGAATCAGGCAGATTATGCTGATCAGTCGAACATCTGTAAGATGTCTCGGAACAATGTCTGAGCATTTCCTTCACTGCGTTCAACTAATCGCCTAACGATTAATTCCGGTGTTGAGCGAGCCAAGTAGTTTCGTTTTGGCGTTCGGTCAACCATTAATTCTAAATTAGCATCGAGCCCTGTTGCCTCAATTCCATCAACACGTAAATCGTCACGTCCGGTGGCTTTGATGATTGCAGGTGCCAAGTGGGTTACGAGCATCATGGTCGTATCGTCTTGAGATTCTGCTGCCAGTAACATACCTGCAATAATTCGGGCACCTGCACCAGGTTCTGTAATTGCTTCCAATTCATCAGCTAGAATGAGTTTAGGTGTTGGGTCGCTTACTACATTCGCTAATTCGACCAGAGTTTGTTCTAGAGCACCAGCGCTTTGGGTACCTCCAGCTTTTGCAAGAATATGTAAAGCGTCAACTTGTCCCACTCGTGCTGCATTTGCAGGAACGGGCAGACCCATATGAGCGAGAATGCAGGTATGTGCAAGTAATTCAAGCAAGGTCGTTTTTCCTCCAGAATTAGCGCCGGTGAGTAAAGCCAGTGATTGCTGGTCCTGTGTGTCCCCCGCAAATCCTAGCCCGTAGGTAACAGGGTCAGGCTGACATCCGAGGAGCAGATGTCTTCCTTGTTCAATATAGATGCCATGTTCGACAATTTCCGGCAGCACACATTGCCTGTCTGTTGCCCATTGAGCAATACAGACCCACTGATCAAATTCAATCAACGAACGGACGACTTCCTCGCAACGTTCTCGAAGAGGGCCGAGTTTTTTGGCGAGTTGAAGCATGTGTTCAATCTCTCCTGTTTTCAATTTGGTTTCCAATGCTTGATCAATCTCATCAATAGTTTTGCGATTAATTTTAGCAGGCCATTGCGACGAGAATATCTCGTATGGGCAACGAACACCAGTTCCTTCAAGTGTCTCGACCATCGTCTGTTTGGCCTTTTCCATTGCTTCAGTGATGACATCGGTGGTTGCCTCTTGCAACTTTCTCTGGAATGCTGCTCCATCTGATAGCGCTTCTAATAATTCTGCACCGCTCAGATTCATCTTTGCATCGTCCATAGCCTGAGCGACTTCCGCATTCACTTGCTCTTCAAGTGACTTCGCAGTCTTCCAAAGTTTGTCTTTGACTTCAGCCATGATGTCTAAATCTCCTTGTTCGTCAATACCGAGAAGGATTTCCGGTAGGTGTTCAAGTCCAACGGTTAAATCGTATAATTCATTGATGAATGGATGTTTTTCAGTCGAACTTCGGCTCATTTGAACAACATCGGAAATGACGGTGAGCGTACGAAGGTTATGTCGGAACCAGTCAATGGTTCGTTCAGGAAGAATTAATTCCGAATTATTTGCATTTGGAAGGACGACCCACCCATCTGGTGCATCTGCAGGTGCTCCTCCTCCAATCCATGTTACGGATTTGAATACAGTGTAATCTTTCCAAGTTTCTCCTTCTCCGGGTTGTAAGACTCGGCACCATTTCTTGAATGAATCAAGCGGTTGTTTACTTACAACCACTCGCTCATATCTTTCGTTGTTGAAGCGTGTTTGTCGAAGGTTGTGAAATAACCCTCCGAGTGTGTTCATACTCTGCGTATAGTTCTGTGCGTAATTCATTGCATGGCTGACTTTGAGTCGACGTTCCGCAGGATTTTCAACGGGCATCAATAATTGCATTCGTTCTCGTGTAGCAGCACATGATGCGAATGACACAATGTCTTGAAGCAAGGAACGATGTAATTTTTCTGCTTCTTTTGTTGCTAAGAAAGTTCCAGACTGTCCTGCAACCAATCGAGCAAGGGATAATGCTCTTTTTGGAGAGACGCCTTCAATTTCTGCGATTCGTGCTATATCACCGGATTTTAAAGAAGCAAGAGCTTGGTCTTCTCCACCAAAATGGTCGGTTATTTTTTGGGCAAGTCGTTCACCAACTCCGGGTAAGGTACTCAGAACCATGTGTCACATCGTTTGTCAAGGGCTTTTGAGGATATTGCTCAAACCCCTTGTATTTTAGCGAAAGTGAATGCTGACTGTGTCATTGGCAATGCCGCGTTAACCTCAAATGGAAGCGGACTTACGTAGACTTCGTGAGGTCATTGGAGCAGGATAAATCTGACAGCCAAGTTCGCTTGACAAGGGAGTTTAATCTCGTTTTGAGTTCAACTCTCGCTGTCGCATTGGTTTTCCTTTTTGTTTCAGCCGTATTTGGAGATGCACTGGTCCAAATTATCGAAGAGCAAGAACAACAATCAACGACACGAGTGCCAGTTTGGCAACGCAATACAATGCCATACCAAACGGATGGTGAATTCAGCATCGCTCTTGAGCTCGGACCCTATGAGATTCTTCCAACAGATAATGAATGGAACTCCACGCATCATTTTGTCGAATACTCTCTTCCTCTTGATGAAGGTGGGGCGGCACCCGATGGAGCGGTAATTAGTCTTGCAGTATGGCGTCCTAACGTTCCCGATGGAGTCACTGTTCCGGTGATTGCAGAATTTGGCCCCTATTTCCAAGAAGCCTCTGTAGAAACGCCGAGCATTGAAGTTCCAGGCACTTGGCTCGGACAGATGATCATTGACCAAATACTTCCACACGGGTTTGCATTTGCGCAAGTATCTGTATCAGGCACCGGTCGCTCAAACCACTGCATGGATTTGATGGGGAATGCCGAACAACTCGGAAACGATGCTGCAGTTCGTTGGTTGGCTGAACAAAACTGGTCGAATGGAGCAGTTGGAATGATAGGTAAATCCTATGATGGAAGCACTCCATGGCAAGCCGCTATGTTTGGTGCAGAGCATGATTATCTCAAAACAATCGTTCCTATTTCTGGTTTGATTGGCGTTAAAGAACTGATGTGGAGAAACGGCTCTGCAGAAGCAAGAGCACCCATCATGCACAACGGCGTCTATGGTTCCTACGGAATTGACGGAGATGAGGAGGATTACCAAAACATATGTCCGGATTATATCCTCGGTCCTGGAACTGGTGTTGCAGCTTACATGTTTGGCTCAGAAGTGGCAGGAGATTATTGGTCTGAACGATACTTCCTTGAACGAGTATTGAACAACTATCAAGGCAGTGTTTATCTGATTCAGGGTATGCATGATTGGAACGTTGATCCACACATGGCAGTTCCTACAATGAATGCCCTCAAAGATGCTGGAATTGATGCGAAGGGACTGTTTGGCCAGTGGGACCATGATTATCCAGACCGACCCGTACAACTTGATGACCGTTCTGAGATGGGTGGTCGAGGTGGGGAGGCCTTCCCTGAAATGATGAGGTACGACTGGATGCAAGACTTGCTTGAATGGTTTGATTTCTATCTGCGCGGCGTAGGGGAGCAACCCGGACTCTATATCGAAATCCAATCCAACCAAGGTTCATGGAGACTGGAAAACCGTTATCCTCCCAGCGATATGACAGAGATTTCCTATGACTTAGGTGGTATAATGGCCAACATTGGAGGCGGAACCACCGTTTTCCCTGATGCGAACACTGGCCCTCTGTGGCAATCTGAACCACTTACAGAGCCGCTCTACATCGCAGGAATACCGCGCTTACACGTTGATGTAACGACCGCATCGTTAGGCGGACAACTTTACGCTTTACTCGAAGATTGCGATGATTCAGAAACCTGTATCCACATCGGGCATGCTATCATGGACTTACGATATTATGCAGGAGGCGACGAGATACAAACTTGGACGCCAGTTTTGGAAACCATCAATGCCAAAATGGAATTCATGCCTTTAGATGCGGAAATTGCTGCAGGTCACACACTTCGATTGAGCCTTCTCTCCACCGGTGAGGACTACTTGCCAGCGAGCACATCTTCAGTTGTCTTTGTTCAGGAAGGTGCAACATCGACGCTCCTTTTGGATACCTTTACTCCGGAAGATCGAATCTATTTCTCTCCTCCAGAGTGTTTGCACGAGCGTTGCGTTAACTCGATGTAAGTCATCGAGGAACTCAAAGAATGTGATGCTGAAATCCAGCAGCCTCATGCTGTATACGGCAATTCCAGTTCAACAGCAAACAATGGGTCAGGGTCTGTTGAATCGTGGTAGGCAACGACTACGCCACCGTCATTCAAGATGCCTAAAGAGGCGAAATCAAACCGGATGTCGTTTCCCGCACCTGATGTTGAATCCAAATCGCCTTGACCAATATACGTCAGGGTGTCTGGAGCCATATCTTCAGAGTATCCACGAACGTGGTAGACCATGTCGATATCTGGCCCTTGAGTACTTTGATATCGAATGTTAAGCACAAACAGGTCTAATTCTCCATTCGCCTGAAATTCCCATTCTTCGATAGAAGAAGATACAGAACTCATGTCGTAGGTCTGATTCTGCCAGGTCATTGCCCCATCTGTGGAGATGTAATGGGTAAATGAAGTTCCTGAGTTTGCTACACAGTGAAGCGTTCCAGCAGAATCGTAGTGGCAATACTCGGACGGGAATTGGACTTCGAGTTGATTCCAAGACAGTGTTGTATCCATGTAAGCAGCATTTCCGTTTGAATAGTAACTTGGGAATATGAGTCCGCCGGTTGGCATAGGGAATGCTCTCATTTCCTTGTGAGGTTTGTTGACATCATAGTAAGAAGTCAAACCTTCAGCAGTGAAGTTGAGGTCGAGTTCGACAATAGGGTCGTTTGAATCTCGACCTGTAAATTGGAACGGATAATAATTCAGGCCATCGACGCTGATTTGACCACCAGCATCGAGCGATTGGTGCCAGAAATTAGAGACGACAATACTCGCCCAGTCGCCGTTTCCAATGGTTGAAGTGATCGGACCAACCACTTCTACTTGCCAGGAACGGTCGTAGAATGGTTCTGTTAATCGATTGTAACACCATTTCCACTCGTCTTCAGATTCATCAAACAGAATTGCGTAGAACTTGTCGATTTTTCCGTCAGCTCCGATGTATGGGAACCACGACATCGAGATGATGTCGCCGTTTGTCGCTTGCACAATGCTGCCTTCTCCAAGACCTTCTTGACCTGGGTTCGTAGGGACTGCAGTGACGCATTGGCCAAGGGCGGGAAGGACACCAGGAATGTATGTGTCCCAAGCATGTCCTCGGTCTTCACTGTAAACCGGATATTCGCCTCCAATGTTGAGGATATCTCCTTCGATGGTCGTTGCGAGGTAGTGTTCACAACAGTTTCCACCTTTGGTTGCATCAAAAACAGCCCAAGTTGTGTTGGTCGTTTCATTGGTTCGCAAATCAATGGTTACGAACATCCGCGGGTCTTCATGCTGAATCTGGTCGACCAATGAGTATGATTCCCAAAGTGGCTCTACAGTTTCTTGTTCCACCAATTTTTCACCGTCGCCAAAACAGCCGGCCAATAGCATGGAGGCTACCAACAGAATGGAAAGAGCGATGCGACGCATGAAACTGCGTAGTGCCGCATCTCTTTGAAGTCGTCGCAGGAATAGAGTGCGGGAAATCGGACTCATTGAACGGTAAACCAAACAGAAGTTCCGTCGACTTCAAAGGTTTCTGCATTAGAAGAAGGTGCTTCAGAACTGGAGTGGAAAACGGCCGCTGCAGCACGTGTTTCAGTAACAATCCATTCACGGTCTTGCTCAAACATTTCTGGAGCGTTTTGTGTCCATATCTCTAAATCAATAGTTGCTTCAATAGCGAGGTCAAGGCTCTTGCGCTTGGCTTGGATACGCCGAGTAATGTCGCGTGCCAGACCCTTTGAAAGTAGTGCAGGAGTGTCGTTCATGTCGAGTACGAGGCTGATTTGTTGTGCATCGTCTCCTTGACCAATCATAACCGTAGAAGCCGCAAACCCTTCACGCTCCACACGTCGGATTTCGACATCGTTCTCTTCGATATTGACACCTCGTATCTCGCATGTTCCCGCTTGAATCGCAGCAAACATGGCGGACGGATCATCAGCATTCTTTATTTCACCAGCAACCGCATTGACTTCACTTCTTGCTTTAGGCGCAAGCGCTCGGAAGTTTGGTGCGAGTTCAATTTGTTGGAATCGATCGAGGTCGTTTTCTACGGCAATCGTTTCAACGTTCAATTCCTCAGCAAGAATATCGTGGAATTCTTCCATGTCTGGACCCGATACAATCCATCCTTGTGAGCAAGGTAAGCGTTGTCTTCTCCCTGCTTCAACACGAATGCGTCGGCCTACTTCAGCGAGTTCTCGAACCAAAGCCATTGTTGCTTCAAGTTGCATATCTTGCGGTGGGAGTACTGCAGTTGCAGCAGCAGCTTCTTCATCCCAAGCATCAGCTGTAGCACCTTCAAGAGAGCCAGGTATTCCAAGTGGCCAAGCGGCCTGATGAACCGTTTCCCCAGTGAGGTTACGATACATCGTATCAACCATAAATGGACTGACTGGAGCCACCAATCGGCATACGGTTGTCAAAATTTCATGGAGTGTGTGCTGGCATGCGAGTTTGTCTGTAGTCTCCGCATCATCCCATAGGCGGCGGCGACTGCGGCGGACATACCAATTTGACACATCGTTGACAATGAAATCTTCAAGATCTCGGCATGCCTTGTGGAAGTTCCAAGCTTTGAAGTCCGCATGGTAATTATGCGCTGTCGTTGCGAGTCTCGATAAAATCCACCGATCGAGAGAAGGGCGACTTTCGATTTTCGATTCTGAAATTTCAGGGTCAAAACCATCCAGTGCTGCGTAATCAGCATGGAACTTGTAGATATTCCAAAGCGTCAAGAACATCTTTGCATATGTTTCTCGAACGCCGTTCGAATCGAACTTGAGCGGGTTCCATGGTGCTCCAGCGGTCACCATGTACCAACGTGTTGCATCTGCTCCTTCCCGATTAAAATGGTCCCATGGGTCAACAATGTTGCCTCGTGACTTGGACATTTTCTTGCCTTCAGCATCCAAAATTAACCCGAGGCTCAAGCACCGTTTGTAAGCAGGTTTGTCAAAGACAGTTGTCGATACCGCGAGTAGGGTGTAAAACCATCCACGTGTTTGGTCGACACCTTCACAAATGTAGTCGACCGGGAAAGAAGCATTGAATTTCTCACCGCCGTCAAACGGGTGATGCCACTGAGCGAAAGGTGCGCAACCAGAATCAAACCAACAATCCATGACAAAAGGCTCTCGATACATCGGTTTCCCATTGTCCGAAAGAAGTGTAAAACCATCGACAATTGGTCGATGAAGATCCACCTCGTCTGGACATACAGGGTTTTCAATTCCAGCAGCAACTGCTTTGGCCACTTCTTGTTGTAATTCTGTAATTGAGCCAATGCATTTCATATTCCCTTCATCATCGCGCCAAACTGGAAGAGGTGTCCCCCAATAGCGTTCACGGGAAATTGCCCAGTCTTTGACGTTGCGCAACCATTCACCGAAACGACCTTCGCCGACCCAATCAGGCGCCCATTCAACTTCGTTGTTGAATTCAAGCAGACGTTCTTTGACAGCAGTCATGCGAACGAACCACGAGTCCATAGCGTAGTAGAGCAATGGATGGTCGGTTCTCCAACAGTGAGGATAATCGTGAAGGTATGCCTTTTCGCGATACAATAATCCGCTTTCTGGGCCTTTACCATTACTTCCACCAGGGGCAGAAAGAAGTTCAATAATCGTTTGATCGCATTCTTTGACATATCGTCCGTCGAGTTCAGAATGTGTACCAGTTAGGAATGCTCCGTCCATGCCCACGGTGTGGTATGCTGGAAGTCCAGCAGCCATTCCGAGGTTGTAGTCATCTTCACCATACATGACTGCAGTATGGACAACACCTGTTCCATCGGTAGTTGTAACCCAATCTGCTTCAAGGACAGTCCATGCGGTTTTTGAATCGCCACGTGGAACTGCTTCGGGGAACAGGGGTTCATATGAACGGCCAACAAGGGCCGAGCCGGGCATTTCTTCGATAATCTCGACATTGTGACGAAGTACTTCCTTCATCAATTCCTTGGCTAAAATGATTTCTTCACCAACAGCAGCACCGCCTTGGCCGACCCAGTTTTCGGCTTGTTCTGTAATGCGAGCACGCACATAGGTGACATCAGGTCCAACAGCGAGTCCAACATTCCCAGGCAGAGTCCATGGCGTGGTTGTCCAAGCGAGTATACTTGCAGAATCATCGATTAACTTGAACTTAACATAAACCGATGGTTCTTCAACTTCTTTGTATCCTAATGCGACTTCATGGCTTGAATAAGACGTGCCTGTTTGGGGACAATATGGGAGGACCTTGTAGCCTCGATACAGCAGTCCTTTGTCGAACATTTGTTTCATTGCCCACCAGCATGATTCAACATAGTTGTTTTCTAAGGTGACATAGGGATTATCCAAATCGACCCAATAAGCCATACGCTCAGTCATCTCTCTCCATGCGGATTCATAGGTCCAAACAGAATCTCGGCATGCTTGATTGAAATTCTCCATGCCAAATTCTTCGATGGCTTCATTGGACATCAAGTCCATTCGCTTTTGGACTTCAATTTCTACCGGCAGTCCGTGAGTATCCCATCCACCTTTTCTCTCAACTTTGAATCCCTCCATCGTTTTCCATCGGCAGACGAGGTCTTTGTAAGCTCGAGCGACAACGTGATGGATACCAGGCTTTCCATTTGCTGTTGGTGGTCCTTCAAGAAAGATAAATGGCGCTCCGTTGCGGTTTGATTCAATGGATTGTTGGAATGCGTTTTCGCTTTTCCATGCCTCCAACAAGGCTGTTTCCAGTTCGACAGCGTCGAATTCACCTGCTGACTTTGGACGTGCCATAGCCATGCGAGATGCTTTTTTCTCTTGAACCTCACCCTTCTTCTCTCCGTAGAGTAGAGCATTCTACAGCTTTTACATTTCTTGGAAAGAAGGTGACACACTCAAACACATGAAAGGGTGGCGGGGTATGTTTGAAGTCCTTTAACCGTTAGGGGAGAGTATGTCGGGGTCTTCACCACGCCGAGGCGCTTTGCTTCTTGCGCTCTTGATGCTCTTTGGTGGCCCGATACAGACCATGATGACTGACATAGCATCCTCACCTTTTGACTCGAATGTCCTAAGTGATGAAGACTCGATTCTTTTTGCAGGTGCTGGAGACGATGCTATTATCCAGTTATCCGGTTCAGGTTTGTATTCTGATTCTTTCACTGTTGAGGTGCCGAGCAATGCTCCAGTGACCGATGTTCATCTTTCAATGAAGCCTTCTGTTGATGCTACACATCAAGGCTTTGTATGGGATGATAATACTGTCTGGTCGCACAGCAGTGCGATCAATAACGGAACTTCTACAGCCAACGGTGCTCTCAATGCAGAAGGTGGAGGTGTCTTGTGGGATTTCAACACTGGTCTTCAAGGATGGACGGTTTCAAGTTCCACTTTTGTGAGCCGCTGGACCTCCAATTCATGTGGCTATAATGGTTCTACTGGAGGTTCAATCAAAACGCAAGCCACCAGTGCACAGCACGCTACATCTCCGGTGGTCAATCTCGCAGGTGTGACGACTATGCCATTACATGCATGGGTGCGTGAAGGAGATTCTTCATGTGGTGAGGAACCTGACGCCAATGAAGATTTACAAATTCAATACAAAACCTCCTCGGGAACGTGGACCACTTTGAACACTTTTTCAGCAGCCTCCTATGGTCCTCATACAGCACAGCAATGGTCTGCTAATCTCCCAGCGGCTGCGCTTCATTCCACTTCACAGATTCGTTTGAATCAAATCTCAGGAAGTGGTTCAGGGGCGACATGCTGTGATTTTTGGTTTATTGATGATGTTCATCTGGCAGTCCCTCCAACCGCAGACTGGACCAGTCCTACCATCGGTTTTGCTGCGAGTTCATTCCAGGATGTTGAAGAAGGGCCTTGGGCTCCAATCCATCTCAATGCAGAAGTTCCATTAGGAGCGAATCTCAATTGGACAGTTCTCGACGGTAGTACCGGTACCCCAATACCTGGAATGGCTGGCAATGGTCCAGGATGGATTCCATTGAACGCAATGGACTGGCAATCTGTGAACTCAATACGTCTAAATTTGTATTTCGAACCTTCTCCAAGTGGACAGATGCCCACTGTCCATTCTGTCAGCGGCGACGGCACTTACAGTGTTTCAGCAACCTACCAGTCAGCCTTTGATGAATGGTCGGCAATTGGAGGTGGCGTTGTGTATCGCGATTCAACCGATTCGATGGATGGTATGTCCGGTGATGCACTGACTTCTCCTTGGTTCTCTGCATCTGCGGCTCTCGCGGAAATACATGTTGATGCTACGGCCAATTTCGCTCAAGCCCAGATACGAACTTCGGTTACCGATAATTGGTCAAACATTTCTCTTCCATACACGATGAGTATACTTGGGGATGAGGGCTCAGTCGGTGCTTATCAAGTTCAATTCATCTCAGCCTCTAACAATTCATCCACAATATGGCAATTGTTTGATTTTGAAACAGGTGCTTACGGAGGTATCCAACCTGCTGCTCCAGGTATTGATTTTTCAGAAGACGGACAATTTGAATGGGGAGGCAGTGATTCACGTGTTGGTTCATGGGGTTGGCAAGACCGTTTTGAAAACGGACAGACCTCTATTGCTGCGAACCCTGGAATCAGTGGAAGTTCAACTGTTAAGGCTTGGATTCCTGCTACAGACCTCAGTAGTTTCTGTTTTAGTGCAGTTTCCAGCAACGGTAATCTCGCTTCAATTAATGTTGTTCATGATAACATCATTGTCGCTAATTGGACTGTTGAAACTGGATCGAGTTTCTTTACAATGGGCCAAACACAACTTGCCGACTTGAATGCAGGGATTGCCGGTACCTCCTCCTTAGCTAGTGCTCTCGGGACCTATTTCACCGAAGTCGAATTTGAAGTATATGGCACTGGAAACGTGACTCTTGCAGGTCTCGGCGTTCCATATGAAGCCTCAGATTCCTTCTTAGCAACCGTCGATTCAATCTTTGTTCTTGAGATGAATGGTGCTCGTTATGGGCTGTCTGCTGTAGGAGGCGTACACAATATTCCACTGCCAATTACCTCGGAAACACCTGGCGGCCTTCATATTGCTATTGAAGGATTGAACGCGTCATCAAGTGTTGAACTGGTCAGCATGAACATGCATACTGATTCGCTGGTTTTGACACCAAGTCAACGCTGGCAAACGATGGAGACGACCTTTGATGTGTTCTCATCATCAGCCACTTCTACTCGTCTTGATGTGGTCGGAGGAGGAAATGCTGCAACATGGCTCTTACCGCTCAATGGTGGCTCTCCGGTGGGCACTGGTGATTCAGCGCTCGTTGAATTGCATCCAACCGAGGCAGTGACAAGTGTTCAAAGCGGTACTCTTTTGACGGTCAATGTCACCTTCAGAATCGAACCATCTTGGGATGACTCTGATACCATACAAGCCTCGTCTCGGCTTGTACTTTCCAGCGGAGTTCTCTCGATTCCGGCATTACACACGTGGGGTGGAATGGGCAATCAAGGGTTTGAAAATGATTTAGAAATCAAACAGGTGACATTCAAAGATTCTTTCAACATCGATTTAGATCCAACAGATTACTATCTCAAAGCAGGTTCTGTGATTCAAATTTCAATTCAAGTTGGGTATGAGGGATTAAACAATATCGATGCCTTTGCTGATGGTGATGCAATTGTAGAATTTTACAGGGGTGAAGATTTGGTTGCGAATACAACCACGCTTGATGGCAACATGTGGAACATAACAGACAATGTTCCGTTTACTTTTGGTGTTGCAGTGTGGCACTTGGAAGTAAAACCTCTCAACGGAGCAGGTACGACTCAAGCAGCTGTTTTTACCCGGACATTCCACATTGATTCAATTTCACCTCAAGTTTTGGAAGTGAACATGGACCGTTATGACCATCGCGTTCCTTCGACCACTCAAACGACTCAAATCCAGATTTCAGACCAACCAGTTCTGCCCGAAAACCTCCATGCAATGGTTTGGAGGGAATGGGTGGATGATGACAACTTCAATCAATGGCCTGATGAGAATGAATATCACCAAATGCCATTGTTTATTCCAAACAACATCTCTACACTCATTGGCCAATACACGTTGATGATGGATGATACAGGTGGGAGTCTTGGTCAGAAAGTTTCGGTCTACCTGGCAGGCTCAGACAATGCAGGACATCCGTTAGAAAACGGTGGTTCAAATATATCGGGTGAACAGTTATTCATGTATCAATTGGCTACAGACGGCCCTCCGACAGTCGCCTCCAATGCCTTTTCTTACGATGGTGGGAAGAAGTCCTGGCTGCATCCGGAAATGCCTTACGTTTTCTCAGTTGAAATCTCAGAACCAAATGGAGGCTCAGATTTGTCAACTGTCGTTGTAGAACTCGCTTCAAACCAAGGCAGTGACGCGCTCCCCATTCAATGGGATTTCACAACAGGGAATTGCACCACAACCAGCCCTCATGTCATCATTGATGACTGTGAAATGCGAGGGTCGAATGGGCCAGCAGACCCGTATGAACGCGACATGCGTCTCCATGTTGAAATGAGACTCGCATGGACGACTCCAGACCTTGGTGAAACGCGAAGAGAGCCCGGTATCCGAGTTATTGATCGGGCCGGACAAGAGGTGTTCAAAGCATTCCCAGAGCATCGTTGGCGATTCTCAGCAGCCATGGAAATTCCTGATGAGAGTGTTTCTCTCATTTTGTCTCAAGGCACTCTTCTTGGCGACGGTGCTCGTTTAGCACCAGGCAGTCCATTGGAAGTTGCCGGTGGTGTTGTTTTTGCTGAAACCGGCCTCATTCCATATTTCGATTGCCAAGTTGACGTCCTGTTTGCAGGTTCGACAACCTCTGCCAGTTCTCTCAACGGAATTTGGTCTCTCTCTCTCCAAGCTCCTTCCACGACCATGACCGTACCAATGACATGGAGTGTAGGTTGTCTTGAAGGTCAAGGAACTGATGCGACCAATCAAGAAACCTCGGTTCGTTGGATTATTGTCGATGGTACTGGTCCAGAGCCTGTCGAAGTTTCCAACCCAAGGCCTTCATCATTACTCGATGCGGAATCTCATGAAGTTCGAATTCTCCTTTCTGAAGCAGGTGGATTAGAAGTCGACTCACTCGAACTCGTTTGGTGGGTTGAAGAAAAGGCTACTGGCGACCGTTTGAGAAATGGCGTTGAACCGCTTTCACTTATCGGTTCAGACATCTCTGGATTGCGATTGGAAGTCGTAGGTTCTTTTGACTTAAGCGAAATCACTCAAGAGATGCTAGAAAACCGACTTTCTGTTCATATTATGGTCACGGGTCGAGATCTTGCAGATAATGAAGTTCTCGGATTAGGGGGCACACCCGTCGGTACAACAGTTGGTGTTTGGGACATGGTTTGGCTCAAACCTGAGTTCTCTATCCAAAGTACTTCAATCAGTTATTCTCGCCTTTTGGTCGAAGTCGGACAAACCTCGATTGTGACTGCTTACGTTGAAAACACTGGAACTCTCAACGGTTCAGTTGAAGTCATCTTCACCGAGGTGCTCTATGATGGTAACACTTCGACGCTTCGTAGAATTACAGTTGAGGTTCCAAAAGGTGGAGGGATTCCTGTCTCAACGGACTGGAATCCAACGCTTTCAGGATTACAGTGGGTTGAAGTCCGCTTGGAATCTGGTTTGACCTCTATCGGTCCATCCATCGATGTGCGTCCTCAACGTGAAGAATCCTTTTCCGAGAGAGTGTTTGGTGATGTCCATCCAGTTTTGGGCTCATTTGCAGCAGTACTTTTCCTCTCAATTGTTCTAACAGGATTAGTTTGGGCTCGCAGAATGACGCTGAATCGGGGTTCGAGATTAGAATACGATTGGGATGAGTACTCATCGGAGCTTGAAGAAGAAGATGAGTATGAGGGAGACGAATTGGATGTCGATGAATCTGTAACCACGACTGAGGCAACACCTGTTGCAGCAGTTCAAACTCCGGAGAATGCTGTAGAAGAGACCGATTGGGTCATGGGTTCAGATGGCTATTGGTGGTATCATAACAAAATCACCAGCGAATGGTGGTACAAGAATGCTGATGGCGAAATTGTCAAGCACGAGTGAAGCATTGGAGTGATACAATGGGTCGAATGATTGCTCTGCTGCAAGTTGACCCTACGGTTGGTGATCTTACTGGGAATGCTAAACGGCTTGAGCAACTCGCCGGCCTAGCTGCTCAACACGGAGCTGATGTAGGGGTGACCACTGAATTAGCCATTTCCGGTTACCCTCCTCGTGATTTACTCCTTCAAGACGAATTTACTCGACTGGCGCAACAAACAGCCACAGCATTGGATGTGCCCATTCCTGTGCTTGTAGGCACGCCAATTGAGGCTCAATCAAGTCGGCAATTACCGAGTAATGGTGTAGTTCGTGCCGGTTCAAGTGACGCTGTTTCTAACGATGGTAACTCACACGTGATTGCTCGAAAACAACTTCTCCCAACCTATGATGTCTTTGACGAAGCCCGCTATTTCCAGCCCGATAACCGCTCAGGAATTGCTCGAACGATTGCTCAACTTGACCTTGGAGTGACCGTGTGTGAAGATGCTTGGCAAGCCGCCGGTTTGACACCATCAGCGTATTCTGCTGACCCAGTCGAGCACTTGGCAGAATGGGGCCGGCAAGGTGTTCAGTTGGACGCAACAGTGAATCTCTCCGCTTCTCCCTATCACGCCGACAAATTAAGCTCTCGAATACATGTTTGTCGAACCGCATCTCGTATCCTTAATCATCCGTTTTTGTTGGCAAACCAGGTTGGCGGTAATGATGACTTACTGTTTGATGGAAACTCACTGGTTGCCTGGCCAGACGGTCGAGTGGTAGTTGCGCCCGCTTGGCAAGAAGGGGTTCTCATGGTCGACATTGATGATGCATCAAAGTGCGTTTGGCTCCCTTCTCAAGCAAAAGACGCTCTGTGCATTGGTCGTGACAAAATCCGGCATGTGGCACCCGATGACAACGGACATGAATACGACAAAGAGTTGCTTGAAGACCTTACAGACGCTGTGGTTACGGGACTTTCGGATTATTGCCGGAAGTCCGGAATCTCCTCGATAGTACTCGGACTTTCAGGGGGTATTGATTCAGCTGTTGCAGCATGTGTTGCTGCTGCTGCTGTTGGCCCAAAGAATGTCACTGGAATTGCAATGCCGAGCCGTCACTCTTCGCAACATTCCATTGATGACGCACGATATACTGCTGAAGCCCTTGGCATTCATTTTGACACGATTCCAATCGATTCGTTCCACACCTCTGTTGAACATTCAATCGGTGAAGTACTCTCCAATGGTCATCCAGTGGCCTCAGAAAACTTGCAAGCACGACTACGCGGACTTTTGGTTATGGCTCACGCCAACGCACAGGGTCATATGGCGATTGCAACTGGAAATAAATCAGAGTTGGCGCAAGGATATTGCACCCTTTATGGAGATATGGCGGGGGGTTACACTCCACTTGGTGACCTTTACAAGATGCAAGTTTACGGTCTTGCAGATATCTTTAATTCTCGTGCAAACAGTAACTCAGACGCCCCTCCAGTCAATGATTCAACCCGAACAAAGCCCCCCTCTGCAGAACTTGCTCCCGACCAAAAAGACGAAGATTCTCTCCCTCCATATGACGTTCTTGACGGCATACTTCATGCACACATCGAAGAAGGATTGGACGCTCAAGATATTGCTGACAAAGGATTTGACCGCTCTACAGTAGTCGAAGTTCTTACCCGTTTAGAGCACAGTGAACACAAGCGTTGGCAAATGTCCCCCGCACCTCGTGTGTCATCCCGGGCTTTCGGTCAAGGATGGCGCCGCCCACTTGCATCTCGTCATGATTGGCGCCACTGATTTTCGGAATGAATCAAAAAGGCCCCCCCAATCCCGAAGACATGGAGGGGATGATTTGCAATGTTGCCGGTTACCGTTTCGTTGACCTTCCTGACCGTGATGCATTACGAGAACCTTTTCGCGAAATCTGTAAGACTGCTGGGTTGAAAGGAACAATACTCCTTTCTTATGAAGGCATTAATTTCTTTTTGGCTGGTTCTCAATCCTCTCTTGATCTCTATCTTGAATTCCTCGAAACCGATCTTCGGTTTTCTCAAATAAATCTCAAGTATTCCTTTACCGAATATCAGCCATTTAACAGAATGAATGTTCGTCTTAAGAATGAAATTATCTCCCTTGGTCTTGACCACATTAAGCCGGCCGAAAGAACAGGTGAAGAAATCACTCCTACTGAATTCAAGCAGTGGCTGGACGAGGGGCGAGAAGTGGCGATTATTGACACACGTAATGACTATGAAATTCGTTTGGGCACTTTTGAAAACGCTGTTGATCTCAATATCAAATCCTTTCGAGCCTTTCCTAAAGCTGTAGAATCTCTCCCTGAATCTATGAAGGATATACCCGTGGTCATGTTCTGTACTGGCGGTATTCGCTGTGAAAAAGCAAGCGTCGTCATGATGGATGCAGGTTTTTCCAATGTGAAACAACTCAGAGGTGGAATTCTCGGCTATTTTGAAGAAGTGGGTGGTGAACATTGGGATGGAGATTGTTTTGTCTTTGACCACCGTGTTGCACTCAGTGCAGAGTTGGAACAAGCCGACGTTGTGCAATGCTTTGCTTGCCGTCAACCAGTGACCGTTGAAGAGCAGGAATCTCCAGACTACGTTATCGAGGTTTCATGCCCTCATTGCATCCACTTGCGATAATTAAGGCCAAATGACCCAATCACCAGTATGCTCACCATGGCTCCAGGCATGAAGTTCATGTCCTCGGGTACCATCATGCGATACAAAAATCAAGTGATGCTCTGTTAACATCAACTCTCCATACGTCCCTGATGCTGAGTTATTATTGGCTCCGGGCCAAGGATCGTAAACTAAACTTGCAGGTTCTTCATTCTGAATGTGCCAAAGCGAAGAGCCACTTTCAACACCATCAATTTGACCCGATGCTAAGAAAAATAAATGTTCTCCATACGTTTCAAAACTCAGAATATTTGAACTGGCCATGCCAGCTCGTAAGTCAGTTTCAACCTGAGTTCCAGCAACTGTTCCATCACTCGAACAGATTTCATGTGCAACACCTGGGGCCACACAGTCAAACCATATGCGTTGTTGATGGACAATTCCTCCGGCCCAATCTCCTGGGGCTACGATTGTAGCCGACAAGATTTGAGTCGTTCCAGTCGAGATATTGTGGGCCCATACTTGCGTATCAACTCCAGATGTGATGGCATCAAACACGAGTATGCCGTTCATTTGATGAATTCCGAGATGTTGTCCAACATGTGTTGTTGGGTTTCCAGTCCCTTGGTGTTGAAGACTTGTAAGCCAATCTTGACTTCCATTTTCGAATAATCGAACCAATTGCCTTCCATTTTGCCCTTCCGCCACGAGAACAATACCACTTTCAAGAATCGTTGGTGCATCAGGTTGACTGTCGCCTGCAGTATTGAGATTCCAACTTTGAAACAAAGCATCTGTGGTCAACAGATGTGGCTCGATACCGTCTTGAGACTTTGCAGAGAACCATACATGCGTTGAATTAGCGTGGAGCATTTCAGTTGCAAAGGTCGTTATTCCCTGAGTTGATGTGGCCAATTCTTGTTGTTGAAAAGAGCTGAAGGAAGAGTGTGTAAACACGTTATTGATCACCTCACCATCGCTCCAAAGTAAGTTGTCCTCACCCGAACTTACAACCACGCCTTGGGCCCAAACGACTGCTTGCGATGAGCTGATGATGGATACACCATTTCCTGAATCATCCACTCTCATCGTTCCGATAACCGTTGAATCACTGACCCATAATTGCCTTCCATTGATTCCATCATCAGCATCAAAAAATACCCGTTCTCCATGGGCGGTTTGAACAGATGTCATACCCAAATACAGTCCTGGTAAGGAATCACCACTTGGATGAATGTCATGTAAGAGTTGAGTTGAAGATTCTGTACCTTCACTGACCCAGAGTTCACAACCGTCAATTCCATTAGCCCCTGCAGTCAAAAGTCGTTGCTGTTCAACCATCCACACAGTTGCATCACAAGATGGAGATAACCCGTCAGTCATTCCAGATGCAAAATCCGAAATTGGTCCATAAAGCAACGGTGTACTGCATATTTGGATACTGCTTCTCACTTCATCTTCTTGTAACACGCTGTCAAATGCGATCCCATCTCCAGATCCATCATCGACTCCAAAATGAAGAATGAGGCCGTTCGGACAGACTGCGGCTGATGGCTGTCGTTGTTCAACCAATGCCGAAGCACCTTCATTTCCGGATTCACCGTTCATTCCGTTTTGGCCATTGATACCGTTACTTCCAATAGAACCGTCGCAGAGTGTTTCGATTGACACAATTTCAGACTGGTCCAGTTCGTTATTTTCATTGAGGTCAATACCACTATGGATCATGATACCTCCATTCGGGCAGTTGAGGTTTCCAACATTCAATTGTTCAATTGATAACAGGCTTGATGGAGATTGGTTTGTCTGACCTGGTGCACCTTGAGGTCCGGAGAGTCCCTCTTTACCATGGCATACTTTGGTCGAAGAAGTAACTTCACCTTCATCCAAGTAACCGTTTGAATTGAGGTCACTTCCAAGATATATCTCGGCTCCACCTTCGGTACAAATTGAGTCTGCAGCGCGCCCTTCAGTTCGAACCAACATCTCGGCAGCATCTTCACCAGCGTTTCCTTTTTGTGATGACATTGAATCAAGTTGAACGTAGGAATAGGTTGAGAGCAGAAGCGCACTCACCAAAAGAACGGTTTGGGCAAATGTTAGGAAAAAATTCTTTTTCGGTTGAGGCTGATTCTTTTGTTGGTGCCGTATAGGATTTGAACTCAGTTTTGGCACTTTTTTATGGGTTTGATTCGGCGCAGGTTCTCCTGCAATAGAAGCGTCGACATCCATTGTTGGCGGGGTTGACATGAATCGTGTTAAAATCGTCAACGCTATCAAAACCTTCGGTTCTCAACAGATTTCGCTGCTTTCCCTCTTTTCAAGCGTATGTTTGGGAGGGGTGACTTCAAGGGCGTCCTTTGTCTGCACTCAAATATGGACTTACCTAAGCGCCTATCATCTCAATTGGCGGGTGAAGAAGGTCCGACTCGTCAAAAGGCGGCTCGTTTGGTTGTGGATTTAGCCGTCACCGCTGGTGCACAAGGCTTTGTGAATGTCGACCACGCCCACGTTTCTGGAGTTTCAGTTATCACAGGTGGCCACGGTTTGCGTCGTTTCCTTTCCGACTTGTCAAGTTCCGGTGACGGGAAAGTTTCGATTCCTACAACTTTGAATTCTGCAGGGTGTGACAAAGAGAAGATGAAAGAGATGGACATTGACTGGCCAGATTTTTTAGAACAGCAATTTGAGATTGTTGAAGCATATTCTGAATTGGGCATACAAGCTACGCTTTCATGCACGCCTTATGACCGAGGGGTCGATGATGAAAGTGGGATTGCTTCATGGGCTGAATCCAATGCAGTATGCTTTTCCAATACCTGGACTTCTCTGATTACCAACAGGGAGTCGGGTCTCTCAGCATTGGCAACAGCCCTCACCGGCTTTGCACCACGATGGGGGCTACACCTCGAAGAAAACCGTCAACCAAACATTCATGTTCGAGTTGAATGCGAACTTGAAACCCTTTCTGATTGGTCCATTTTAGGTGATTGGATTGGAAAACAAGTACGTCCAGATTGGAACGTGCCTTGGGGTCCTATGCCGTTTATCCAAGGTCTTCCGACTCGTGCTAGTTTTGCTCGCAAGAAAGCCCTTACCGCCGCTGCTGCAAATTATGGAACACCGATGCTCTGGGCGGAGGGCCTTTCTGCTGACCCGCCCTTGAAGCGTGAAGGGTCACAATGGTCTGCACCAGAGGCTGGATGGCAAGGGGAACTTGTCTTCACCCAAGAAGATTTAAAGTCCCGTTACAAAGATTTAGCGCCTGAAGGTCAAGTGGATTTAGTGGTCATCGGTTGTCCGCAAGCAAGCCTCGAAGAGATTCGAATTACTGCTTCAGCCGTTCGCTCTCATGCTGAAATGGGTGCGAAGATTCCAGATCAACGCTTGTGGGTCTTCACAAGCGGAGAAAACTACGAACTGGCAGTTGCTGACGGTAGTGTAGAATTGCTTGAACAGGCTGGTGCCGTTCTTTTGCAAGATACCTGTCCTGAAGTCACACCTTACAACCGTGCTCACTACAATCACCTGTTGACCAATTCACTCAAAGCTGAGCATTATTTGACAAGTGGTTTAAATCGCCTTCCAACCAGTGTGATGTCGATAGTGGATTGTGTGTCACATGCCTTTGATCCAACGTTATCAGAGGGGCCTCGTCCAACTTTGAGTGCCAAAGCGCAACCGCAACATGCCAGTTCTAAAACGCTTCAAACTTCAAAAGCCATTTTGAATGGAGCACCGTTACAAAGCCAAGGAGATTTTTGTGTAACGGGTCCTGCAATGGTCACCGACGTGCCAATCACCTATCTTGGCTATGTGAACCGTGATACCGGCATTATTGAAGAAACAGGACATCCTCTTGATGGTCGAGCAGTTGCAGATTCTATCCTTATCTATCCCAAAGGTTCCGGTTCAACGGTTGCTCCATTCGTTCTGATGGGGCTTCTGTATACTGGTAAAGGACCTACTGCCATTGTTAATCGTGATGTATGTCCGCTCACATTACCCGCATGCTCTCTGCTGAATTTGCCTTATGGGCACGGATTCGACCAAGATCCATGTATGGCTATTAACGATGGAGACCTTGTTGAACTCAAATCCAAAGAGGGTCAAGTTACACTCACGGTTCTTGAACGAGTGAAGTGAGGTGCTGGTATGTCGGGTCAGAAGATTCTCGTGACCGGCGGTGCGGGATTCATCGGTTCGTCTTTGTGTGAAGCGTTGGTTGAAAAAGGTCATACTGTCTTGGCTTATGATTCACTTTTCCGAGGTCAGATGTCCCATCTTGATTCACTTGATGGACACGAGAGTTTCCAATTTATGCAAGGTGATGTTCGAGACATCGACCGATTGGATGAGGCTGTTGAACTGCTCGGCGGTGTTGAAATTATCTACCACCTTGCCGCAGTGAACGGGACCAAATGGTTTCACGAAGCAGCACACTCAGTCATCGATGTCAACATTAACGGCACGCTAAGAACGCTGGAACTAGCCATGGCACATGAAGCGCGATATATTCTTGCATCTTCGCCTGAAGCCTTTGGTGAAGCCTTGCAGCAACCGATTCAAAACGGGAATGACATGATGTTTACCGACCCTTCACTCCACCAACGCCATTCCTATGGCGCAAGTAAATACCTCAATGAAATCGCGTGCCAACATGCAGCACGAGATGGACTTGATGTCCGGATTGTTCGTCCGTTCAACGCCTATGGACCACGTCTTCTTGGTGATGAATATGGGCAAGTTGTCGCTATGTTCTTCCAAGCAATCCTCTCCAGTGAACCGATACAACTCCACAATGGAGGAGCGCAAACACGCTCTTTTACCTGGATTCGTGATATAATCGACGGGTTTTTACTGGCTGGTCTTGAAGAATCAGGCGATCAAGGCCAATCTCTCAAAGGATGCGCCTTCAACATCGGTTCGACCGAGGAAATAACCATTCGAGAATTGCAAGAACGTATCTTTTCAATTGTCGAAAAGGACCCCTCTTGGAATAGAGAGTTACCAAAGGTGGAAGTTATTGAAGGATATCATGGGGATGTTGCCCGAAGGCTTCCTGACTGCAGTGATGCTGAACATATGTTTACTTGGAGGGCAACAACATCGCTTGACCAAGGTCTTCAGCAGATGTGGTCGGCCTTGCACTAATCTTTCTTTGCAGCATAATGCTTGAGCACTTTTTTACTCCAAGAATTTGGCGCAGGTGTTATTCTGTCATGTCCATGTTGGCACAAAATATCAAGTCCTTCAGGTGGCAGAGAATCTTCGCTTGTCCACAAAGCAGTTACTCTAAGAACTGCAAGTCGTGCTACAGCATCGGGGAGTTCTCTGTCTTCAAGATATTCGACTTCAAGTGCAGCGACTGCCTCGTTGATGAGTAAGGGTTCTTCAGAATGAGGGGTGAATCCAGCGAGATTCCATTCGCTCTCTCCATGAGGGAGTGGGCTGGCAGTTTCGTCGATTGCAGAGACGATGGAAGAAGAACTCGGCATGAGGTGAAGAATCGCTTTTTTGGTTGAGCGGAGGTTGTGCAATGTGTCTCTATATCTTCCTTCACGGTTACAACTGAAGGAAGCGATAAGGAGAGGTGGCCCTGTTGAAACAGCCATCACAGAAGTATACGGTGCAAGGTTCTTGTTACCATGAGAATCTTGAGTTGAAGCTACGACAAGTGGACGTGGCGATAAAAGTCCAGACAACCATCCAGCACGCTCCGCATGCTGTAATTCATTGACGTCAATTCTGCGAGATTCAGACATATTGGTAATTGGTAGAGGTGTAAACCAGTGGTCGAGTGTCCCGTTTTGAATTTCTTCAATCGCATGATTGTTGAATTCAATGTAAGAGGTCCATGAACTGGTCTCTTGAGACTCTCCTCGTTCCATTTTCCGAGCAATTGACGCTTCAGCATAGGAGTTGCAGCGATTTAGATATTCGAGAACAACTCCTTTTCGGTCCATATGTTCACCTCATTGTTGGTATGCTGATTCTTCTTTGAGTTGCTGTTGCTTTTCATCGTATGTATGGCGCATCATCAAAAAAACGGCTGGATTTCCCGCCCAGACTTCGTTTTCAGGTACATTTCGGGTAAGAGTCGAGCCAGCTCCGAGAACAGCATTTCTTCCTATGCAGCAACCCGCATTGATCGTAGCTCCGCCACCTATGACTCCATTTTTCTCAATTTGAACCGGTTGCCATTGTTTTGAGTTTCCGGATGGAGGGTATTTATCGTTGAGTAACGTTGCATTTGGTCCAACGAACACGTTTGAACCTAACTCACATCCATCGGCGATGTAGGCTCCACCCTGTATTCGGCATGAATCACCTATTGTGACATTGCGTCCGATGTGTGCTAAGGCACCAATAGAACATTCTGCACCAACCATTGTATCAACGCCAATATGGCAAGGTTTCCATGCTACACTTCCTTTGCCTAGGTCAATGCGTTTGCCCTTGGCGGGTGATTCGTGGTTCATTTAATCCCTCATTCGCCGAGGCCTAATTCACGAAGAAGCATTCCAACATGCCCCTTGGCCTTCACATTGTAGCGTAGCCACTCAAAGTTTCCATCAGGTCCTATGACGAAGGTTGAGCGAGCACAACCCATGTATTCTCGCCCGTAGTTTTTCTTGAGGCGCCATGTGCCGTATGCTTCATGCAAACCTCCATCAGTATCCATTAGAAGGGGGAAATTGAGTTCTTTATTCGCGATGAACTTTTGATGGGAGCTTTCAGAATCTTTTGAAACGCCGAGAACAACATAGTCCTCAGAAGCGAGTCGACCCATGCTGTCACGGAAATCACAGGCTTGGGTCGTACATCCAGGGGTGGAGTCACGTGGGTAGAAATACAGTATCACTGTTTTCCCTGCCTTTGAGTAGTCCGATAACTTGTGAATTTTCCCATCTGAGTCTGCACAATTGAACTGTGGGGCTTCATGTCCGACTTCGTGCTGTACTGTCTCGCTCATGATTTTGCCACTTGCTCGAGGGACATGAAGCATTGCATTTCATTATTCTTCACAATCGAGGGGTCTTTGGTGTACTTTTTGGACTCGATAGCCTCCGTGTAAATCTTTTATGCGTTTTGAATTAGATGTCTTGCATTACGGGTGAATCGCAACGAAACAACCGATTCTTTCAATAACCGGCGTGTGTTAAGATGACCTATGGTGGCTAAGCGTATGTCTCGTAGATGTCGCCGCTATTCGAAGCAAATCCAGCGTTCAAATAGCAAATCGGACCTCCAAACTATTGCGAGTTCCATTCAAAACGACTTGGACAAGCGCAATCTGTCCTATGATGAAGCCCTAACACTCGGCAACCTCATTCAAAGCCGAGCCGACCAATTACCGGGGGACACTATTGTCTATGCAGTGTCAGACCGAGACGCTTACCGTCGCACCCTTGAACTCTACCTGCGTGACTCGTTACTGGATCAAACTGAGCAATTGCTTCTTTGGGACGAGCGCCGTAGACTCGGCATTACTGACGGTGAGCATGAACGCTTACTCGAGCAACTCCTCCTCCAATGGCGCAAACAAGGTAAGAAAGTTACAATCGCCAAATTTGAAAAACCAGGAAGTGGTACATCTGTTTAATTTCCGATTGAATCAAACTGCGCTTGCCACTCTCCTTGTTGCACTGTTCCTCGTACCTTCTTTCTTACCGATAGTAGGTGCTGACGAATCCGATTCTTCAGATACATCTGCTCGAAATGCTCAACTCGATTTCACCTTCAGAAACCCGTTGTTCCTAAGTGAATCTGGTTCTGCGATGATCGACGGGGCATTGTTCCTCGAGCCTGGGCAACACAAAGTCACCGCGAATGTTTCGTCGTTTGGAAGCGGTGAAGGTGAACTCATCCTCGTCCTTCAACACAAAGGCTCTCCTATTCTCGCATTTACCGATGTTCCTGGCAAATCAATTTCTCTTGGAATGAAGTCCGGAAATGGTGGCACAACCGATTATGCTCCAGTCACGTTTACTTGGAATGCAACCACTGGTGCAGGACAAGAATTGAGGGTTAAAATTCAGTCGACGAATGAAGCTGGTAATCAGTTGCTCAACAACTACCAACCTCTCCCTACAGCGTTTTCGGTTGAAAACAAACATTTCGGAGAAATCACTGGCGATAACCTCCTTGAATATCCCGTATCGTCAACTACCAACCTTATGGTCATGGACAAGAAGTCAGTCAATTTCGTCAACATGACTGCCACCAATTCTGGAGTCAAAAATCTCACTGCTCAACTGGTCATTACACTTTCAAACAACCTCACTGCTGTGACGCACACTATTCAGTCGAACTCCGTTCTTTTGGCTCCTGGGACCCTTACCTTTTCTCCAGCTCAAGAGACAAAGAATCTCTCTGCGTCATTGGACGTCCCTACCCTCGGCCTTAGCGGAGTATGGAAACTTGAATCCGTCGTTACATTTTATGGAACGGGATGGCAATCGAATTCTCCGGTCATTGACCAACCCTCTCTCATCAACGAGTCATGGGTAAAGTTCACGAATTACAATGCTGTCATTATTCAACCTTCGACTATTATTGGCGAACCTGGCCAAACCGTTACGATGACCTTTGTTGTAAAGAACACAGGTGTTGAGAACGACCGATTCAATATTGCTATGTCTGAAAGCATCAGTCCCGCATGGACAAACGGCGTTGATCCAGGTTTTGGTCCAAACGATTTGGCACCGAACGCCGTTCGTCTGGTTCAAGTTTTCGTTAACATCCCATCCTCTGCTCAACGCTCGATGACCGACACGATTACGCTCACATTCACATCCGTAGCTTCAGATGATCAATACCAAATGCAAGTAACTGGAAGAGTCATGGTTGGAGACTTCTTCAAAGGCGAAGCGGTATTTGAAGGCGATCCGAGTTCAGACCCAGGCGCTGACACGCCTGAACCAATCATTCCCGGGGGTTCTGCGAACTTTACTGTCAGAGTGTATAACAACGGAAGCGTACCCTCTGCCTTTGTGGTAAGTTCCGGCTATGCTGTTAACGCCCTCAACTGGTCCTTGCAAGTTGGAACAGAAGGCAACACTCACACAACCCGTGTCATTCCTCCAATGACGAGCGATATTGTCACAGTTAAGGCTATTTCTCCACCAATTCAATCCCCGATTGTTACCAGTGAGCGAAATACTGCTGGCGACCTTGTTGGTATCTGGGTCACGTGCCAGCCTCTGAGCGGTGGTACACCGTCCATCGATAATGCAAGTGTGCAAGTCTCAGCTACCATTGTCGTAGACCCAGGAATCAACACTGTGCCACAAGTCGTCAGTTCTGAAGAAATTTCTGCTGCACTTACTGGAACTTTACTCAACCGAAATCCATCCCTTAACCTCAGAGTCTTCCATAACCTCGCACTCGAAACTTCGGCTGGCGGTGCGTCTCTTCGCGATGAAAAACTCAATGCAGTCATCACATACACGACCAGTTTCACAAGCGCAAGTGACGGGGGCTTTACCGAAGCGGACCGCTGGAGTGTATCATTGACGAATCCAATTTACAATGGACTACTTCCAAATGCTAGTGAAGACACATCGCTCAATATTGCTGGCCCACCTGGTGGTGAAATGCCACTTGCCGGTACTTTTGTTGTTTCAGTGACGGTTACCCCAACATTGAGCCAAACTCTTCGAGATAGCAAGGTCGGTGTTGTGGCGGTTTCTCGTGATTATACCTTGATTGTCCCTTCGATTGTTCAAGGTGAATTCCTGGGCCCTAATTTCCCTCAAGATGTCAACGTGGGTGTTGAATCACAAGTTCCACTTTACTTCGCAAACACCGGCAATTCGGTCTCCTCTTACCGACTTCGGGTCTTAGACAACGACCTTCCTGAGAACTGGATTGCGAACTTTAGTGAAACAGATCGTACTATCGACAACCTCACTTCCGATATCTCTGACGGAGTTATTGACACGGGTACTGCGGGTCAAAGTGTTGTCCACCAACGGGTTGTTACGCTGAATGTTAAAACAGACCCTCTTGCACCATCGGGACTTGTGCAACCCATCCCAGTTCAAGTTGAAGACCCCTACTCAGGGGAACGCATAGGGGATATTTTCACGCTGTTCGTTGTCGTAGGTCAAATCTATGATGCTTCTCTTTCACCCACAAACCATACCGAGCAACTGAATGTTTCCAAGTCTGAAGAGCATACGATATTTGTTCAAAATACAGGAAATACCCCGACTGATTTCACGATTACGCTTGACACATCGCAAGCTGGTGAAGTAGATTTCGAAATTGTCTCTCCTCTCAATAATAAATTGTATGTGGCGGCAGGATTTGAAGATTCAATCCGCATTAAGATGACTGCAAATGGCAATGCGAATTTCGATGAATTTTACATGGCGACGGTATGGGTGTCTGCCAATAACGGTGAAATCATGCTTTCATCAAACATTGTCGCCAATATTTCCGTGAATAATTCCTTTTCCATCGCTGCACTCGATGAAATTGCAGTTACGCCAGGTTCGGAGGAAGTTATCGATTTCAACTTGACGAATCAAGGAAACTTGGAAGAGTCGATCAAGGTAAATTTCACCATTGAAGGTGACCTCCTTCTCTCCGACTATTCGCTCACACAAACAATACCAATCAATCAATCCTATGCGGACCAAATAACCGTCACGATTCCTGAACTTACGTCAACTAATCTTGAAAAAGATAGTTACATTCTAACGATTAAAGTTCTTAATTCCAAAGACCAACTCTATGACACGCATGTAATAATGCTCAATATCGAACCCCTGTTCGTTGTTGAATCTAGCGATTGGCCGGAGGTCATGGAATTCATGCCAGAATCAGATCGTACGTGGGAAGTCACTCTTACCAACACAGGCAATCGTGATGTTACAGTGAGTGCCGCTTACACCATCACTCGACCAGGTTTGAGCAACTTCTCTGCGGATTGGCAAATGGTCAGTCCGACATCGACCATTTACCTCCCACAAAACGTCCCAGTGGTGCATTCCTTTACCGTCCTTGGAAAGGCTCCAAAACCACTTCTCTCTCTGAGTGCAGATTTAACACTCTTCCTCCAACCAATGAACACATCCGTCCAAGGGAGCGGTGAGTTGAGCACACAACTGGTGATGTCTCGCTTCTATTCTGTAGGCGAGATTGGTCTTGCACCGAGTGAAAATGACCAAGATCCGGTCGAAGTTTCAATCCCACACACTCACATCCCAACAACTAACTCCTCCGAGGCTGCTTACGAAGTAGAGCTTTGTAACGCACAACGTTTGCTCAACCTCGATGCATTAGGCCTCGATGAATTAGAATACTCTTGGAATGTCACGTTAGTCGAGGAGAAATCCGACGGAACTGTCCTCCCCCACCTTTTGGATTTGACAGGTGAATGCGGCGATACTTCTCTTGGACCTACTTCTCGCTATTCCCTTCTCAACCAAGTTGCCTGGGATACATCGAACATTCGACTCAAGGTCGATATCCCCGATCGTGGCTTTATTCTCCCGGGGGATGGTTGGGATTTGACCTTCCGCCTCTATCATCCTGATGAGAACTCGGGCTACACACAATATGAGGAAGAGACCTTCACGATGGTTTTGGCGGTGTTTGCTGACCCAATGATTAAGTCAATCTCATCCAATGATGGCTTTTTCGAAGAAGGCACTGCAAGCGTCATCACTGTTGAAATACAGAATGTAGGTTCTGCCTCAGCACTGGATGTTGTTGTTGCTCTACAATGCGACGCATTGACCGTATCGAGTAACCCGGCAGACCAACCTGAGTTGTTTAATCGAACAGTTTCCGGACAAGTCAATCAATCGATGATTCCGGTCTTCTTCCCAGGAGATTCTTTTAGCCTGCAATGGCTTGTTACACCCGACTCGATTGATTGGTGGTCACAACGTGCCAAAGCAAACTGCACAGCCACTCTCAATGCTTCATACATGGACAGTAATATCGTTGCAAATGACCAACTTAGCCTGATTGAAGACGTTAAATCTCAATCCCCGGGTGTATCCAACAGTTTCATTGCCTGTATTACATTCTTACTCGTCTCTGTTATTCTGTTCCGCTTAACCGCTCAAAATGAGAACTTCCGACTGCTCGGGATTTATTCAGGAGTCATTGGCCTTGGATTCTCGTTCCACATCTTCCAGTATGCATGGTGGGGCTTCGTTGTCCTCACGCTCGGGGCGCTTTGGATATGGAGAGTTAGTTGGGGTAGTACCGAAGAATTCCGACTCCTCCACGAAGATTACCAACGGGCCCGAAAGGGAGTATCAACACTTTATTCTGACCACTTCGATGAGTTGTCTGACACACGTCGGCAACTCAGTGTTATTTTGGCGGTTCCAGTCCTCGGTATGCTTGCAGTTGTCCTCGGGATTCCTCCGGCACTTTCAACAGACCAAACAAACTTGGTCAGCCTCACCTCGTACATTGGCGTGGTTATGATTGGTGTCTGGTTCATTATCAAGAGAGCAGATTCCACATATGGCTCATTGTATGGCCGTCTTACGGACATTGAAGTCAAGTCAGTTCGCATCGAAAGAGATCTCGGTGATCCAGCTCGCCTGTTCAACGAACTCGCAATGGATGGATTGAATCTAGACGAGATTTTTGGTGACGTAGAGCCGCCTATGCCGACCAATTTGGAAGGAATGGTCTCGAGTGAAGAGGTGAGTGAAGATGTCTGATATGAACGGCGTGGATGCTGCTTCTCAAGAGAAGACTTTGCAAGAGATGCCTCAATTTGGTGACCCTGCCGCGCCCCCTCCTCCGCCGCGCCCGCCATCCTCTGGTCCACCGGCAAACGCACCTCCTACTGGAGGCGATGTTGACATGATGTCTGCACAAGCCATGGCTATTTCACGTGACTTGGAAACAATGGTCCTTGGCGTAGCCCAAAACGATGCGAATTCTTTAGCGGGAACAGAACTGGAAATCGGGGAAGCAAAGAGATTCCTGCGTTCTCATAATCTTCGGAAAGCTTTGGCAAGTGTCAAGACTGCCGAGGCATCTTTGATTGAACTGGAAGAGGATGTTCTGTATCTCCGCAGAAATATTGCAATGTTGCATCGTCTTTTGAATGAGAAAAGAGTCAGTGAAGCAGATATTGAAACAATTCTTCTACGCCTACGTAGCGCTACAGGCGCTGCAGAAATTGGCGATGTTGGCGGTGCAGCAGGCGAAGTAGAGTATCTCGTTGATGATTTGATTGGCGGTAATACTTCTACACTCAACCCGTTCCTTTTCCGACATTTCTGGATGGGTATGGAGACCCGCTGGCCTGCTGGTGGCGATGAAGGCGTTCTTATCGTCCGAATTATCAACGACGGTCCTGTGGCTATGCCTCCTATGCGACTTTCTCCTCCGGTGCCTGAAGGATGGACGGCAACTCCTTCTTCGGTCGACCTTCCTACTATTGCTCCAGGTGGTAACCTCCCGGTACGATTCAATGTTTCAACAAACCGTCGACAATCTGCCGATGAAATCCCTCTTTCCCGCAAACTTGCTATTACCACCGGATATGAAATCCGTACAGGTGAAGTCTTTGCCACCATACGGGCACAAAACCGTTCGATGGAGGCCCTCTCAGATATCCTTCTTACGCCCTGGTTCCCACCGGGCTATACTTCGGACAAGGTGCCCTTCGTGGCACGGCTTGCCCCAGACGAAGTGGCGATTATTCGAATCCCACTTCGACTTCATATGAGTTCAGGGGGTCAGTACTGAACTCAATCTTTTCCACCCTATCTTGGGGGAATCAAAAAACGGTGATAATATGAAACAAAATACGAACGAAAAACGTGACGATATAGCCGCCATTGGTATTGGTGCAATGATTGTCTTCATTGCGCTAATTTTGGTTGCAGCAGTAGCAGCAGCAGTAATTATTTCGACCGCTGAGAAATTGCAACAAAATGCTCAAAACACAGGTGCAGAGACGACAAATATGCTCTCATCAAAAGTTATGGTTCTGAGTGTAATGGTGATTGAAAATCAAGACCTCTACATAACATTTGAACTTGCCCCTGGATCAGCAGATATTGCGCCCGCAGACATTGATTATTCGATTGTGTGTTCGAATGGTGCAGTATATGGTACCTTTGAATTTACCTCCACCGTTGGTGATGTGAATAATTTGGGTGCAGGAGTTCTCTTAGAAGCACACACGACCTATGACATTACATTGGCCGCAGCTACCATCGCAGATTGTTCACCTACTGCGAATGAGGACCACTCTCTCTCAATTCAATCCAAAGCAGGTGGTTATACCTTTGAAACTTTGAATTATGGTTCTGATGTAAGCGCAGGGGCGGTGGTTGTATGAAGACTGAATCACGAAAGGACCGCGAAGACGATGTAGCAGCAATTGGTATTGGTGCAATGATTGTTTTCATTGCTCTCATTCTTGTTGCAGCAGTTGCTGCGGCAGTTATCATCCAAACCGCTGAAAAACTTCAACAAAACGCCGAAACAACCGGAGAAGATACCGCAAAGAATCTTGCAGGTAAGTTTGTCTTGAACGGTGGATTTGTCGCAACAGGAGCGAACGGCGGACCTGCCGAATATGACCAAGATACATCCTACATGTTCCACGCACAACTTGCACCAGGCAGTACACCTATTCGTGTCGACACCATCACCTATCAGATGGTATGTGATTCAGGTAAAATCGAAGGAACATTCGGTTCTGAAGCAGATGTCCAAGAAACAGACAAGGCAGATGACGGCGCAGTCCTCACCGGGGCTGTAGAACTACAACCACAGCAACCGTATGTCCTTTGGATTAAGGCAGACCATCTTGGTGTGGACTGTTCAGCAGATAATGGAGACTCAAGTATCGAGCTTGCAATACACGTTGGAAGCGGCGGTTCGACATTCGCAACCCTCAACATCGACTCTACTGCTGCTGGCGCAGAGGTGGCTTGAAGTTTAACTTCGAATCAATCATGGAGGAATGAATATGGCATGGCCTTTTAGTAAAAATACAAATCAAAATCAAGATGCTGATGCAGCACTTACCGAAGAGCGGCTCAAAATCATGGCAAACATTGCTATTGAGCAAGTACCGCTTCCTGAACAAGGAGAACTGGGTGAAGAAGATGCTTGGACAATCAGTCCAGGGCTTACGAAAGCTCGACTCAACAGTATCGGGAGTGTTCCAACAGTTGCAGCAAGTCTTGCACCAAGTGCAGCACCTGCTACAGTAAACACAACCGTTGACACCTCAGGACTTGAGCGACTCATCAGCACCCGTCTGGACATGGTCGAAGATGTGTTACGCATGGTCGAAACACGCCTCGATGAAGGGCCTTCTGGTTCTCATGGGGGCCACGCTCATGCTGACGGCGAGGGTGATGTTTCCGTTATGGATGGCGATACCATCGTCACTGCATCTGGCGAAACCATTAGCGTCTCTGGAACCGATCGAATGATGGGAACAGATGAAGCACCTCTTGTGGAATTATATGAAGCTCAAGCATTGGCAGCAAATCCATTTTTGCATGCGCCTTCATTTGGAGCACACTCGGAGACCAACCACGTTGGTGCACCGACCATTTCAGCGCTCTTACTGGCGAACATGTCCGGTATGGCTGCTGTCAGTTTCGCTCAGAAAGCAATGGCTTCAGGAATGCTCAATGATGATGAAGGCAGGAAAGTACTTGCTATTGTCCAACTCGCAGAACCCGGCCAATCAGAAGCCGCTCTTGACGATCACTTGACCCACAAGGAGTTGCTCACGTTTTCATCGCTTGTTAGTTCATGGCGAAACGTGAAATCACTTCGAGGTGAAGTCTGATATGGGCGCTTCGGTCGGTGTTGGAGGTCTCATTGTTGGGATCACAATGTTAGTAGTCTTTTCAATGGCTATTACAACATTAAGCAGTCAAACTGCCACATCGCTCGATGTTCTTGAATCAGCTCAAACACCTGAACCGCTTATCACAATTGATAGCGCCCAATACCTCAATTCCATTGATTCAGTCACAATTGTGTCTGGCGGCACTGGCTATGTTGATGGTCAATTAGTTTCGACTCAATGCCCAGGGTTCTCAGTTTCCTTCACCGTAACTGGGGGCGTAATTACGACGATTGAACCTCTGGTAAATCGTGGCATTTGCAATGCTGACCCGGCTACGATTGTAGTTGATAATCAACCTGCAGGACAGAATGCAGATTTCGATTCAGAAATAAAACGCTACCTCCATGCAGAGGTTACCAATTCGGGCTCAGAGACACTTTCTACCGATGAAACATGGTTTTTCTTTGACGGGTCCTCTCCTACAACAATGTCCTCAAATGGCTTTTCTCCAGCAATTACGAAGAATAACTGGTTTTCGGGTGAAACGATATCTCTGGTAAGTTCTGATGAAGGTCCTAATCCGTTATTTACACGATTGAGTGTAACCGTTGGTGAAACCAGTGTTTCTCGAACCATAGTTGTCCCCTGAGGTGTTTTGATGGCGGACGGTGGTGCATCTACAATCATAATGCTGGTTACTGCATTGTTGATTTCGAGTGCAGCAAGTGCTGTTCTGGTTTCCGAGTGGTCTTCGACTTCTCGAGTGATCCAACAACAACAAAAGGGGTTACAACTTTCTGAAGAAATAGGTATAGGTTTTGCAGGGGACCCAATGATGGTCTCGATTCAATTTGCTGCCAACCCTGGAGATTTTAATGAAATTACATTTTACATTCAAAACACCGGGCTGCATACAATGGATGAAAATTCACTGGCAGTCATTGTCGATGGAATCACCCTTGACGATTCATCAATCACAAATCTACAATTTTTCCCAAATACTGCAACAGATTGGGACCCGAGTGTATTACTCGAAGTCAAATTAGAAGACGAAGCCTTTGACAACTATGATGAGGATATGGCCGCTAACCCGAGCGGTACAAAGGAAATCTCACTTTTTGCAATTGCAAGGTCAAACAGTATTTCTGGCATCTCAATGAGTACAGAAATGGTCGAGGAGGTGCAGTTAAATGAATCTTAATCCGAATGAGGACAATCCATTGCTCATGGCACACAAGCCAAAAGAAGACGGTTTTCCTTATGACTTGGAAACAGACTCTCTTGCTGACTCAATGGGCCTACGGCTGCCAAACCGTTCCCTCTATGTGCTACAAGGAGCCGTTGGAGGTGGAAAGTCCCTTATCTCTCAGCGACTTGTGTATGGCATGGTTGAAAACGGAGTCAAAGTCTTGGTCATTACCACAGAACTGACAACCCGTGGATGGATTGAGCAAATGGAATCAATTGGATACGGCGTTACCGATGCTGTCCGAGATGGTAGACTTCTTGTCTTCAGCCGCTATGGAACGATGGCCGAATCAAAACCTGAGGTTAAGCTGGAGCAACTCTTGGATTCAGAAGCAATCGAACTTGCAGATGTAGTCGTTATTGATTCAGCAAGTTCCATTATGCCAACAGACCTTGATGATACCAGACGCTTCAATCTCATGCAGAGATTGCGTCAAATATGCTCGAAGGGACGTTCGCTCATGCTTTGTGTCGACTCAGAAGAGATGGATCATAAATTGATGCACACAATGCGAAGTTCAGCAGAAATTGTTCTTGACCTCACAACCAACATGATTGGGGGAGAAATCAAGCGTAATATCATCGTTACCCGCTTCTTACGAGCCGCTGGCCCTGTCCAGACCTCGATTGGATGGCGTGTTGAACCGAGTATGGGCTTCATTGTCGATATTACTGCGGTGAGCTGAAGGAGGTTTTGTAAATGGCTGATGAAGAACTTCGATTTGCTAGGGGCGACCTTAACGCTGTCATGAACGCTCACCCCCACGTCGGTGACTGGGTCCGAGATTTTGAAGCTAAATACGGTACTCGTCCGGTATACTACGGCCCGTTAGACCGTGATGCTAAGAAGCAACGACCACTCAATCTCATCTATTTAGCAAAGGAACCAATTTTCATCCACATTTACGAGCCTCCAGCGGATGAAGAAGGCGGTGGTCAAGTTCTCTGGTTTGGTTTAGAGCCACAACTCACCGAGGAAGAAGAAAACATTCGCCGCCAACTGGTTGAAGTTCTTCTCCAAGAAGCACCCAACGCTCCGACTTTCACGACTGATTCTGAATTTGAGTCTATCCTCAGTCGTATGATTGAACAATACACAGTGCTTGAATCAGAACTCACAACCTCAGTTCGACGTCAAGGTCGCATGTGGGAAATGTTGGGCCTTGATGATAAGCGCATGTTGGTTACTGCTGAACAGCGGGAACGTCTGCAATACATCATCATTCGAGACCTTATACGAAATGGTCCACTTGAACCCCTGCTTTCAGATGAAATGCTGGAAGATATTCACTCCATTGGTTTGAAACACGTTCACATGGATCACAAAGTGTTTGGAATGGTCTCATCGAACATCCGATTCCGTGACCGAGATGTTCTTGCTCGATTTTTGCGAGCAATGTCGGAACGTATTGGTCGACCAGTATCGGATAATAAACCGATTATTGACGGCGCTTTACTTGATGGCTCCCGTATCAACATTATTTTCTCTGACGATGTTTCGATGCTCGGTCCATCTTTCACTATTCGTAAGTTCGCTGAAGAAACCATTTCCATCACTCAACTGATTGCCTGGGGTACCATCTCATCGCAAGTGGCAGCCTACATTTGGATTTGTCTTGAATATGGAATGTCTGTTCTGGTCTCTGGAGAAACAGCATCTGGAAAGACGACAACACTGAATGCGATTCTACCATTCATTGACCACAATGTTAAGATTTATTCAGCGGAAGATACTCCCGAAGTGAAGGTTCGCCACAAGATCTGGCAACGCCTGGTTACTCGAACATCGAAGAGTGAAGATTCAAGCGTTGAAATGTTCGACCTGCTCAAAGCAGCATTGCGTAGCCGTCCTCGATACATTATCATCGGAGAAATTCGTGGTGTTGAAGGGGCAACTGCTTTCCAAGCCATGCAGACAGGTCACCCAGTTATCGCAACTTTCCACGCATCATCTATCGTAAAGATGATTCAGCGATTTACTGGTGACCCAATCAATGTTCCAATTCGTTTCTTCGATAACTTGAATTTCGCTATTTTCCAAGAAGTCGTAGAAGCACCCGGTGGAGGAATTGCTCGACGTGTAACAGGTATCGATGAAGTCATTGGATACAATAAACACAGCGATGGTGTTCTTACTCGTGGTATGTTCGAATGGGATCCAGTCAAGGACAAACACTATTTCCGTGGTATGTTCCAAAGCCATTTGCTTGAAAATAAGATTGCTGCAATGGCAGGATTCGCCAATAAGCGTGACATTTACGATGAAATGCTCAAGCGTGCAGATGCGCTTCAACGGATGGTGGACAGAGACTTAACCCACTATGACGATGTGTTTGATTTGCTTGGAATCTACTACAATAGTGGCTGGGAACATTTCGACAAAGCTGTTGATAGTTGGAAAGGCATAAACCATGATTGAGGGATGATGTATGCAGCGAATGTCTACCTGGCAAATCGCTCTACGTCGCTTGGAAATGCCCATTTCCCAATTTCTATTATTCTTCGTAGGGGGTGCAGCCGTTGCAGGATTGGTGTTTGCGTTCATCTTCATCTCCATAACTGGAGGGACTGGCGAACAAGGCCTCTTTACGGGAACATCCGGTTTTCTCTTCATTCTACTTTTACCACTTATTGCGGGAGGGGCGGCGTTTGTTTTCCCACTCCTTGAAGTTCGACGTTCTGCAACGATGATCGAAAAAGAGATGCACATGTTCATCACTCGAATGGGTATTCTGTCTCTTGGAGAAGTTGCTGCACAATCCATTTTTGATATCTTGAAGCAGATGAGTGATTATGGAGAACTTGCGGTTGAAGTGAAACGGATTGAGACTTTAGTCGATAAATGGCACACTTCTTTGCCTGAAGCATCCCGAATCGTTGCACAACAAAGCCCAAGTCCACTCTGGGCTGATTTTCTTGATAGAATGGCATTTTCCATTGAAGCGGGCCAACCTATTGATGAATTCATGCGTTCAGAACAAGAGACAGTTTCTGAACAATACGCTACGTTGTATGACACTCGACTTGAATCCGTAGACACAATGAAAGAAATCTATGTTTCCTTGGTATCTGCAGGATTATTCGGAATTGTCGTTGCGGGTATTCACCTCATTCTCTTTGAAGTCGGCTCAGCAAGTGATACTCCGATAATGGTTGCTAGTCGATTACGGTTTTTGCTTCTGGCAAGTCTTTTGTTTACCATCGTTCAAGTGGGTGCAGTGTTTGCTTTCCGCGCCTCAATACCAGAAGACCCAACCTTTGCTCGTGATGAACTTGACACGCCATTCCGAATCAACTTCGTTCGCTCTTTAGTTGCCTCGATTATCATGACCTCGATTCTTACGGTCATTACCATTTTCACAATTCTTTCCGCTTGGGAGGCAGTTACTTCGCAATGGGACCGCTATGGGTTGTTACTGATTGCAGCCCCCCTCTCTCCCATGCTTGTTCCAGCATTGATGGTTGGTCGTGAAGAGCGACAAATCCTCCGCAGAGATGAAACATATCCGGATTTTATTCGTGCCCTCGGAGGTACTGCTCAAGCACGTTCATCTGAACCATCAGCGACCATTAAAGCACTTCGTGGCATTGATTTCGGAATGCTCGATGATTCAATCGACCGACTTGAGCGCAGACTGGGTACTCGAATTGATTCAGATAGAGCTTGGGATTACTTCAACGCAGATACCAACTCAGCGGTTATCTCTCGCTACACGCGTATATACATCGAGGGTTCACAATCCTCGGGTCAACCTGCTCGTACTGCCGAAATGGTATCTCGAACAGTGGGAAGCCTTCTTTCCTTACGACGTCGTAGATCATTATCTGCAAACACAATGCGTGGTGTCGCTCTTGGTTTGCTCATTGCTTGTGTCACAAGTCTCAACGTTACCATTTCCATTGTCATGCGCCTTGGTGATTCGATTGCCGGTATTGCAACGACATTCACTGAAAACAGCAATGTAGACCTTGCACAATTTGGAGCCCAAATTGCACTTCCAATCATGGATGACGCATCGGGTGTTGAAGAAAATATTCGATTGTTCAAAGTCATTGTATCGATTCTCATCTTATTCCAAGTTTGGGCGGTTTCCATTATTTCTAATCGATTGCGAGGCGGTGGTGCCACGACTGCTCTAGGCCAATCCATTCAACTTCTCTGGGTTGCAGGAATTACCTCGTATGTCACCTCACTTGTGCTTGATTCGGCAGCATCAATGTTCAATGTTTGAATCTCCCCAACAATCATAACCCGTTTCTTGAATGTGTTTTCATGCAAGCACCCCCAATGCCCCCAGCCGCCCCGCAAGCCCAGCAAACAATACCAACACCACCCTCTCCATATCAGCCGGCTGCTGGTTTCCAACTCTCGGCAATGAGTTATTCTTTTCACCGCTGGTTGATGCTTGGCGTAATTCTTATTCTTGCCTCTGTCATTTTTGTTGAAGTTGTGGAAATGTTTGGCCCTCCATCGGCGGTTGACTATGACCTTGAAGCAGAGGGGCAAATGAAACAAATGCTCGAAGACACAGAATCCCATACTGATTTGAATCGGGTTATTGGTTCCATTGGAACAATCTTCCAAACAATTGGTTTAGGTATGATTGGATACGCATTGCTGCGTGAATCCCATGACGATACGAATGAACATACAGCACTACGTGTCACAGCAATCATTGTTGGGGCTCTGGTTCTTGTGAACATCGCATCTCGAAGTATCACCATACTCTGAGTTAACGCTTCTTTTCTTGCGCAATGCGTTTTTTCGTTGCAGTCCATGAACAGATAGGGCATTGAGTCAGGTCATGCCCTCGTGCAGGGCAATATTCCCTTCCAAAAAAGATAATTTGTAAATGCAACTTATTCCAAATGTTCTTTGGAAAGATGGCTTTGAGATCTCGCTCCGTTCTCTCCACATTGGTGTCATTCGAAAGCCCCCATCGAGCAGCGAGTCGATGAATGTGTGTGTCAATTGGGAATGCAGGGACGTCAAATGCTTGCGCCATTACGACACCTGCAGTTTTGTGACCCACACCGGGCAGATCTTCGAGTTCCTCAAAAGTTTGGGGGACAACGCCACCATGTCGCTCAACTAACAATTCCGAGAGTCTGTGAATATTCCTCGCTTTCGTTGGTGCAAGACCAACTTGTCTTATATCCTGGAGAATGACCTCTACAGGAAGTTTAACCATTGCTTCCGGTGTTGGCGCTTTTGAAAAGAGAGCAGGAGTGACTTGGTTGACTTTGAGGTCAGTTGTTTGAGCACTCATCAAAACGGCGACAAGTAACTGGAAGTCGTTATCATGGTCGAGAGGTACAGGGGTTTCGGGATAGAACTCTTCCAGCATTGCAGCGATTCGTACCGCTTTTTCGCTGCGTTTCATCTCAGTCACCCTTCACGAGTTGTGGAGGAACTTTGTAGGTGTAATCAACGCCTTCACCGAGTAGTTGAATTTCAAAGGTTTCTGGCTTGAAGTGTATATGTTCTACTTTCGCATCGATGCCATGTAACGGCATTGCGGCAGCGAAGTTTCCACTTCGGTAGAGGAAAAGACTTGTTTGAACAAGATCTAAGGGGGAAATGAATCGAAGAGCGTCTTCACTACGTTCGACATCACCTTCAACATCATCAAAAAAACCCTCGAACGATTCGCTAACTTCAGACCACTGTTCGATGTTGAAATGCTTCATTGTTTCACCTCACGATTCCATCTTCACAGCGTATGCTTCGCCTGTTTTCCAACCAAAAAGCAGCCCGATACTTACCGAAAGAAGAGGAATCCCGTTACAGATGAGAGACTCCATTGGCTCTGTAACTGGCTGTCCGGCCAGATACCAAACGAGCATGGCCAAAAGCAGACCGGGAATCAACATGACTCCGCCAATGATGAGGGTCCTTAGAAGTCGCATGGTGCGTCCAGAAGGCGGTGTGGCATGAAGGTGTGGTTCGAACCGTATCATGCAAGTCGTTGTGACATTGCAGAGCCTGAGAGCGAATTGAGGACATTCTCTGGTTCAATCCACCCTTTTCGTGCAGCCATAACACCGTAACTGATATCTGCTAATCCACGAATGGAATGTGCATCAGGGTTGATAATTACAGGCACGCCCAAACCTTTAGCGTGTTTGCACAAGCGCCAATCTAAATCTAAACGGTAAGGACTCGCATTCAATTCAACTGCTTTTAATCGACCTTCATCATTATGCTCAGCCATGTGTTCAAGCACTGCAAATAAATCCACTTCATATCCATCCCTTCCTTGTAATATTCTTCCAGTAGGGTGACCGAGAATCGTTGTTGAAGGATGATCGATACATTGCATCAATTCTTCGGTATTTTGAATTTCATCACGTGCTTTCCATTTCGAGAGTGCGTGAACTGAAGCAACGGTGTAATCCAATTGTGAAAGAACATCGTCAGGATGATCGAGTTTTCCACCTGCAAGAATATCCGATTCAACACCGTGGAACAATCGAAAGTCAACACCTTCCTTTTCCCATGCAGCATTGTATTGTCGTATGGTCTCGCCTTGTTGTAACAAATCTTCTGCACTTGCACCATTCGCAATCTTGAGTGTAGGGGAATGGTCTGCAATTCCTAACCAGTTCCAACCCATCTTTCGTGCAGTATCTGCCATTTCCTCGAGACTTGCTTCACCATCGGAAAGAGTGGTATGGTTGTGAAGTGCGCCCCGGATATCCTTCCCGGTGAGTAAAGAGGGCAGTGTTGAGGATTCAGCAGCCAGTATTTCTCCGGTATCTTCTCGTAATTCTGGCGTGACCCATTCAAGTTCCAAGTGCCTGTAAATCTCTTGTTCATCAACTGCTGGGAGGGAAAATTGTGCTGCAGCCATCCCTTTCAAATCACCAGCCTTTGCATCTGGAATTAATCCAAATTCATTCAGTTTCAATCCGCGTTCAATTGCACGTTGTCGCATAGCGATGTTGTGCTCTTTACTGCCGGTGAAGTAAGCCAGAGTGAAGGGGAATACTTCTGGAGGAACGAGCCTCACCTGAGCATCAATGGTCCCACCGCTTTCCAATTGCTCGTAATCATCTCCTCCAATTGCATCAAGAACATTAGGGTCAATGTGGCCAACTGTAAATCCGCCTTCGAAGACACTTGTATCAAGAATAAGACTGATTTTAGAATCTCCTGCTCCTTTTACATCGGCGATTCCGGGTAATCCAAGAATCGCCTCGGCTACTTTTTCATGTTCATCATCATGAACAGCCACAACTAAATCTAAATCGCCAATTGTTTCTTTTCGTCTTCGAGCACTACCTGCCAGTTGTGCCTTAATGACGCCATCAAGTCCTGAAATTTTAGCCTGAAAGGCTTCACCATACATCAAACCAATATCCAATCGACGGCGAGCTCTAAACCGGGCAAGTAATTCGATTCCATCCAACATCCGCTGTTGAGATTTCTTTCCAAAACCCTTCATTGGAGCAATCAATCCATCGAGGGCGGCTTGTTTGAGGGTGGCAACCGAATCAACGCCTAACTCTTCATTCATCAGTTTAATCCGCTTGGGGCCAAGTCCAGGAATGCCAAGCATTTCGATCAAACCTTTCGGTGTTTGCTCGTGAAGGTTAACCCAATCACTCGGCCAGCGCCCTTCGCCAATTGATTGCGTGAGGGCAGAACCCAACCCTTTGCCGATGCCCTTCATCTCAAAGAGACGACCGGTTGCTACTAATTCACCCAAATCTTCTGTAAGGCCCCCAAGCATTCGACTGACGTTTTGGTATGATCGAACCCGAAACACGTTTGCACCGTTGAGTTCGAGTAGAACTGCGACTTGGTGAAGAACAGTCGCTATTTGGTTTCGAGAAAAATAAGGCGGACCCTTCGGTCGAGCCTTGGGAAGTACAAATCCGCCACCTGCCATGATGCTTGATACGGGCGACCCTTCTCAAACATTGCTCTCTCCCTTTACGATGAAACTCCATGTTCAAAAACCACAAGCCACAGGGTCTGTCATGGTCAGCGTCGAGTTCATCGAATCTCTTGCAGAGTTACTCTGTGGGGTTTCGGCGATTCTGTTCACATTCATCGCCACTTTTTCCCGCTCTGAAAAAGCGGAAAACATTGTTCAGAACGTCATTGCTTTGCTTCTTATTGGCGCTGCGGGGGTTCTATGGTGGCTTTCCTTGTCCGGTGGAGAGTTGTGGGGTTCCAATTATCTGCCAAAGCCCCTTTCCTTGGTATGTATTGTCATCGCTATATCGGCTCGAATGAACATTAAAGGAGAAAATGTTTCGTTTGGAGCGAATCCTCACACCATTGGGAAATCGAGTGAAGAAGAGTAGTTATACAATTTCGCCACGAGGCTGTGAAGAGTCGGTCTCGACTTGGTCTGAATTCGCAGCTTCCTTTGCCATCTTTTGGTCGATGAAGGTTCGCATATACTCAGGTAATTCTCCATTGACAAAGATGACATCATTGATGTATTCGAGTTTCTTGAGAGAATAATAGATTTGCATTGCCGTCATTGGAGTCGATGAACAGCCGTTGCATCCACCATCCAGTGAGAGCATGATGTTTCCCCCGGTGGTGTCGAGGACTGTGACAACACCATCGTGCTCATCAAGGATTTCTTGAACTGGGCCAATCTCGGCCAAGATCTCCTCTGCACTGATGCTCATCATTACACCGCTGTAGGCTCTCCTCTTTCAACAATTGCTTGCTTTGGTAGGTTTTGATGGTGCCTCGGCACATAGGAAGAACCCTCTAAAAGCCGTAGAGAGAGTGTTTTGTTTGGGGAACCACTTATGAAGGGTTCTTTGGTCGCCGCAATTACAGGTGTTCTATAATGATGGATAATATACCAATGATTGCCGCAGGTGCAGGTCTTTTCGGACTTGTTGTTGCGTTTATGCTGTACCAACAAGTTAACAAAGTGAAAATAGACAACGAAAAAGTTGCCAAAATCACAGAAGAAATTCAAGAAGGCGCTATGGCGTTCCTCTTCGCAGAATACCGAGTCCTCTCCATTTTCGTGGTTATTGTCGGTGCCGTTCTCGCCTTTTTGAATGATGTTGATACATCCATCGCATTCTTTGCTGGTGCAATTGCATCCGTTATCGCAGGATTCTCAGGAATGCGTGCGGCTACTTCTGCAAACGGCAGAACCACTATGGCAGCTAAGTCCGATGGTCGAGCAGGTGCTTTGGCAGTTTCATACAACGGCGGGGCCGTTATGGGTCTCTCTGTCGGAGGCCTTGGACTTCTCGGAATCTCACTTGTCGCATTCTGGCTTGGTGCCGGAGATGATGGCTCGAACCTTTCTGCTGCGGCAGGATTTGGAATGGGCGCTTCCTCCATTGCTCTCTTTGCTCGTGTTGGTGGCGGTATTTACACCAAGGCTGCTGACGTTGGTGCAGATCTTGTCGGTAAGGTCGAAGCAGGAATTCCTGAAGATGACCCACGTAACCCCGGAGTTATCGCAGACAATGTCGGTGACAATGTCGGTGACGTTGCTGGAATGGGTGCAGATATCTTCGAATCCTTCGTTGGTTCAATTATCGCAGCAATGATTATTGCAAGTTCGGATGGCTTCGGCGGCGTAGGATTCACTGGTGCATCCGACTATATCTTGATGCCAATTATGCTTGGCCTCATTGGCTACCTCGCTTCTATTATTGGTGTATTCTCCATGTATCTCCTCAAGAACGGTAAGGATGCAGCAGCAGCTCTTCGTAACACGACCTTCATCGCAGCACTTTTGTTTTGGGCTGGCGGCTATCTGTCTATCAACCAAGGACTGATTGATGTCGAATTCGGTGTCATGCATTCAGTCGTTTTGGGTAGTGTTGTTGGTATCCTCGTCGGTATAGTCACAGAATACTACACTGGGATTGAGAAAGTCTTTGGAATCAAACCAAAGGCAATCCCCCATATCGGAGAGATGTCGAAAACAGGTCCAGCAACCAATGCTATCGCTGGTCTTTCTGTTGGTATGATGTCGACCTTCGTTCCAATCTTGCTCATTGCAGCAGGTATCATTGGAGCAAATCACTTCGGTGGTTCTGAATATGGACTCTACTGTATTGCTATGGCTGCAATGGGTATGCTGGCTACAGTCGGTGTTACAATGACCGTCGATGCATACGGCCCAGTTGTTGACAATGCCGGTGGAATCGCAGAGATGAGTGGCCTAGGTGCTGATGTCAGAGCAATAACTGATGAACTCGACACGATTGGTAACACAACTGCTGCAGTTGGCAAAGGATTCGCTATTGGGTCTGCTGCTTTGACGGCACTCGCTTTGTTTGCTGCCTACATGGCCGAAATCGGCGGAGACATGAATTTATCACTCGATAACCCACTGGTTGTTGTTGGTCTTCTCATTGGTGGCGGTCTACCCTTCGTAGTTGCGGCAATGACCATGACCTCCGTTGGAAAGGCTGCAGGTGACATGGTTGTTGAAATCCGTCGTCAATTCGCTATCATGCGAAAGGCACTCGAAGCAGATACTCCAGAAGGTGTTGACGTTTCTGATGTCTCCACATGGCCAACTCAAATTGAATCTGAAGGGACCATGTATCCCGACAGTGCATCCTGTGTTGATATTTCTACCAAGGCAGCCCTGCGAGAAATGGTCGGACCAGGTGTTGTTGCTATCGTCGCCCCAGTTGCAGTAGGTCTTGCACTTGGTTCGGAAGCACTCGGCGGTCTTCTTGCAGGTTCTTTGGTTACAGGTGTTCTCATGGCTCTGTTCATGGCAAACGCTGGTGGCGCTTGGGACAATGCAAAGAAAGCAATCGAACAAGGACACATTGAAGGTGCAAAGAAAGGCGATGAGGCGCACGAAGCAGCTGTTATCGGCGACACCATCGGGGATCCATTCAAAGACACCTCCGGTCCATCACTCAACATCCTCATCAAATTGATGTCCATTGTTGCAGTGGTACTTGCTGGAACCGGTGAACTCACAAAAACAGGTCTTCTTTGAAGACTTCTTGAAGCGTTAGGCTCTTGAAGAAAGCCCAACTCGGAGTAGCATGGGTCGAAGATTTGAAGCGAGCGTAATGCTGTTGCTTTTGTTGTGCACCAGCGCTTTGGCCGGATGCACCTCTGGTTCGACAATGTCTTCTAACGAGGACACAACCACTGAGGAACAGAAACTGCTTCCCCAGTGGGAAGTCGGCGACCAATGGCTCTACACGTTCATTACCCCTCAGTTTGGTGAAGACAGCGCTCGATTGGTCGTTGCTGAAATCGATGATGAAGAAGGCGTGTATCGTCTTGGAATCTCTTCGGAGCGTGAAGCACAACGTCACGCTGTCATCAATCACAACCCGTTCCTTGGCCGTGTCACTCTTGACGGTTTATCAGTGTATGAAAACGGTGAGCCGCAACAGGTTTTCTCCTTCCCATGGACTGTTGGAGACTCCTGGACGTTCACCCTTTTGGGACAGGATTGGACAGCCACGACCGATTCGATTACAAACGGCAATGCACGAGTCTCTGCAACTTCTGATGAGGGCCATGAAATCTCTTACACCTTTAATGGTAACAACGAATTCATGGATTCTTTTGTTTGGCGAGACGGTGACGGTGTGCGCCAACTGCGAATGGATTTGAACGCTGCTCGAAGTGGTTATTCCGGTGATGTTTTCTTTTATCGGGCCGGCGATTTACTCGACAGTCTCTATGAAGAAAATGACCAAGAAGTGTATGACACGTTCTTGGATGAAGGCCATTCTACGGAGGGCGGTTGGAATACACTTGTGTGGTATCTTGATGTGGAAATCAGCCAAGGTGGCTCAGGTTCGCTTTCGATGAAAGACCACGCAGGAGCATCTCCACTTACCAGAGCATGGGGCTCAGGTGCAACTGAGAAAGGTGCTATTGGCACTATTCCGTCAAACACCGGAGAATATTCGCTCACCGTAACCGTACGAGGCCCAGGATCTTTTGTTCACCTGCGTGTTGCCGGTGCACTTGTCTTCCAATGGACACTGTGAGGTGTTCTTTTGCCTACGCTCATCATGATGCATGGAATGACTGGCGATGCCAGTATGATGCGTCCCTTTGCAGAAAAAATACTCCCTGAAGGATGGACTTTGATTGTCCCGGAAGCCCGTTACAGCCATCCACTAAGAGGACGAACATGGTGGCGCTATGAGGATGAAGATGCTGATGCAACACGTCGGATGACACTTTCACGCAGAGAATTGATTGATGTTGATTCTTCCCTTTCACAACTTGAACAACTGATTGCTGAACAAGCACCACTCGGTCCTCTCGTGGTTGGAGGTTTTTCTCAAGGTGGAGCAATGGCTCAAGAAATGTTACAGTTGCCTCTGGCAGACAGAATAGTGGGTGTTGTCGCTATGGGGACCAGGTTAGTTCGAGAAATGGAACTCCGTATTCGCCTTGCGCAGTTGGAGCCAAAGCATCTGTTCTGGATGCATGGCGAACGAGATTTGCGCGTCTCTCTGCAGGATGGTTGGGCTGTTGCTCACGTGTTTGAATCAGCAGGCTGGGCAATGGAATTAATTGAACACCCGAAGGGCCATATGATTCCAATGGAGCATCATGAAGCCTTGAAAGAATGGTTAACTGCGTTGTCGCAGATACGGTTGTAACTGGTCATAACCGCCGATGAAAACTGTCTGTTCACCCTTGATATCGAATATTACAGGTACTGTGCGATGCCCTGTTGCCTCAACAATTGATTGCCTTAAATTTGGAATCTCATCAAAGTTGTATTCGGTAAATGAGAGTCCTTTTCGGTCAAGTAAACGCGTTGCTGCGGTACAATAACCGCAAAAGTTGCCCGTGTAAATGAGAAACTCTGTCGAATTTGATTTTGCGTGTTCAAAGAGTATTTCCTCGCCCATATCGAATAATTCTTGCCACTCTACTTGAGGCTATGCACCGAGCGTCATCACTGAGTATGTGATTGAATCATCATTCCCAAGAAGGGTTGAGAGAATCTCTGATTTTGTGTCCTGTTCTTGACTCGATTTAATGCGGAATACCTTTGTCGAAACTCCCAAATTAGCAGCTCTACGGCTCAATACTTCGGCAGTTAACGTTCCAAATCCGTGGACGTCATTAACTGCAACTCCTGAACTTGCACCTTTTCTCATCTTCCCTTTTGTAGAGGATTGATCAGCAATGACGATCATTCTTTGCACCGGTGAATGTTCGATTTCATCCAACGCCTTTCGGACCAGTTCAATGGTCCCTGTTAGGCGTTCTACAGGATTTGAGGATTTGTTGTCATATGTCTCTACGACGATTGCTTCCGCCTCAGTTGCAGTCTGAACTTGAATGCCACCTGCTTCAACGAGGGAGTCCAACAAGCCCCCGCCGCGACCAAAGTACAAGAATCGGGGCATGTTTTTTCCAAACGATTCTAGGCCATGTTCTTTGCGCTTCAAAGAGTCGAAAGTATTAACTTTAAGCGGGTTGAAAGTGATGATTATGGCAGTTGAGCATAGCGTTTTTCAACGGAAGGATAAAAAGACCACTCCCCCCCCTCATTCCATGGTAGCGGAGCGTACGCACAAGTTGGCCTCTTTTGTAGCCCTGTTGATGTTTTTAATGTCATCAATTTCCTCGGCTCAAGTGATGTTTGTCGACTTCGAACTCGATGACCAAAATTATGCTTTTGCGAACGGTCGGTCTGACACAGATGGCGACTCAGTGCTTGATTCAGCCGACGATTGTATCGATGGTGAAACGAACTGGACATCGACTCCCTCCACGGATTATGATTCTGATGGATGTAAGGACGATACCTCGGAAGACCCTGATGACGATAACGATGACATTAACGACGGCGTTGACACCTGTCCGTTAGGCAATCTTGGTTGGACTTCAACTTCTCTTACAGATAACGATGGCGATGGATGTCAAGATTCTCTCGAAGACACTGACGATGATAACGATGGAATTCCGGACGGTAGTGATTCATGTCCCGCCGGTGACACTGGCTGGACCTCAAATTCGGCATCCGATCACGATACCGACGGTTGTCGGGATGATGGGGCAGAAGATTCTGACGATGACGGTGATGGAATTACAGATGGCGCAGATTCATGCCCTCGAGGCGATCTAAGTTGGACCTCAACATCTCTCACTGATTACGATACAGATGGCTGTCAAGATTCTTCAACCGAAGACGATGACGACGATGGCGATGGTGTTGAAGATGTCAGCGACAGTTGTCTTTCCGGCGCATTAGGTTGGACCTCCACTACTGGAACAGACCACGACTCGGATGGTTGCCAAGACTCTACTGAAGACTCTGATGACGATAATGATGGAATCAGCGATACTCTCGATATTTGCCCAACAGGCGCCCTGAGTTGGATTTCATCATCTGCTAACGATCATGATTCCGATGGATGTCTTGATTCAACCGAAGATACAGATGACGACAATGACGGCGTCTTTGATAGCTTTGACTCATGTCAAGAGGGTGATATTGGATGGACTCCGAGCCTTTTGAATGACTACGATTCCGACGGATGCAAGGATGCTACTGAAGATGATGATGACGACAATGATGATGTGGAAGATGGTTCCGATTCTTGCCCTACAGGCGACAAAGGTTGGATTTCTAGTCCGAGCACTGATTATGATTCTGATGGCTGTTTCGACATCTCTGTTGAAGATGATGATGATGACAATGACGGTATTCAAGACGCATCTGATGATTGCCCCAAGGGCGAACTCAATTGGACCTCCTCCGCAGTTACTGACCACGACTCTGATGGTTGTCTCGACTCTCACTCGGAGGACGATGATGACGATAACGATGAAGTTCTCGATGGTGATGATGATTGTCCAACCGGCGATACTGGCTGGATTTCCGATTCATCTACGACAGATCACGACTCCGACGGTTGTCAAGACTCTTCAACTGAAGACCTGGATGACGATAACGA
>TARA_B110000444_G_scaffold154386_1_pt1 | contig 49558 bp, 33 predicted proteins | sample TARA_B110000444 | Tara Oceans TARA_B110000444 (sample SAMEA4398370) | marine metagenome | biome: Polar Biome; feature: [SRF] surface water layer (ENVO:00010504); material: water (ENVO:00002006), including particulate matter (ENVO:01000060) such as... | depth 5 m | reverse complement strand
ACTTATCAGTAATCGATTTCCAACGGATGATAACAATGTATCCCATAGCGTGGAGATAGTATCGTTTCTCGTGAATTTCACGTGCCCATTCTCTCCAAGGAACTCTGAATTCCTTCTGTGAGCGAGTGAAGTACCAACAGATGACAGGAGTCAGAACGAAAATCATGCCCATCATGATATCGTATGGCTCCATACCACAGGGGAAATGATACCCGCTTTAGGAGTTCCCGCCCATCATCTATCTCAAACCTTGATTGAGAAATCCTACGAGGAAGGGCAAACATTGTTGAGAGGCTCCCATCTGGTGTAAACATGGAGGCGGACAAGCCGTGGCAACAAGCCCCAGAAAACACCCTGATGAGTCTTCAGCACGGCATGAAAACCTTCGATGGAATCGAGTTTGACATTCGAATCAGTGCTGACCATCAACTGGTAATTCATCATGACCGGGATGTATCCCTTCCAAAGGAACGCCTTCAAGGGCGCCCGACTTGGGCAGAAGAATGGACATTGGATGAGTTGACTGAAGTTGGTTTCTTAGGATTTGAAGACCTCTTGAACGACTCTACAATCCGCAATCATTGGGCTGAGAAAGGTAAAATGGGCTGTATTGAAATTAAGCGACCTCACCCAAGAGCCCCTTCAGGAGGTGGTTATTTCGGGCGTCGTCACCACGTCCAACATATTGCTGATGCGATGAAAATGGCGGAAGACCTTCTCGACCAGCATGGAATTCCTCGTCAGAACACGGTATTCTATTCATTTCACAAACATATGCCTCAATCGGCTAAAAAATCAGGGACAAAGCGACCTTGGGCTGCATTGATTCCTTACATCCCGCCATATGGGAACCGAACTTTTCAGCGAATCAAAGCCTTCCCTAAATACTTGACAACACCGTTTGGTAAACTGGTGAAGACTCATCTCCACCAGGGCAGTTCCATGCTCCCATGTGCAATAGAATACTTTGACGGCCCAACTCGCTCTCTACCTATCGGCAGGCATGTGTCACTCAAAGGAAAGGGCCTCAACCGTTTAACTCAAGTTCGAAATGGGATGCCAACATACGTTTGGCCAACTCGTCCACTACTCGAGCATGACCTCCTTCGGGCCGGACTTACCGCACTTACCGACAAAGCTGACCCCGACCTTCTTTGGCTCCCATCTGGTCATTTACGATGGAAGCAACCTGGCACTCGTCCACTAGATGAATCACAATGGTCCATCTTGAAGCAAGCAACATACGAAAACCACCGTGAAATTCATACAGAATTATTAGAAACAACTCCTACATGGGAACAATGCGATTCAACACGACGTCGTTTGCTCATCAGTGAATGGAAGAACAAGTGGAGTTGGAAGGAATCCAATGATGAAGTGATGATGAAATCCGAAGGAGCAACACCCCCATGGGCTGCTCCAAGAATTATTGGTCATCGCGGATCTGGAAAAACTTCCAGACCAGTCCTGAACTGACGTCACTCAATGTGACGCAAGGATTGTTGCTCAGCAATGTATTTTGGTCGGTAAATGGGAGTGCCCTTGCCTCCGCGCATCACGGTTCGCTCGTCAATGATTTGTGCTCCGATTCCAGCAACTCGTGCCCAGCCAAAGAAGGTGGTGTAGTAGGTTGGGTCCTTGAATCCAACATAGTGGAGAAGGGCTCCACTAGCGATGTCAACGTTCGCATTTGGATTGGAAATCTTAGGGTTTTCAGAGAGAACTCTTGGAGCAACTTCGCGGAGTGTACGAATGATTTTAAAATTCTCATCATCTGGGCACATCACTTCTCCCAGTGCAAATTGAACGGTAGCTCTCGGGTCCTCCGCCCGTAGTACAGCATGGCCAAATCCAAACACTGGGCGCTTGGCTTCAAGCTCGTCGCGTACAAAGGCTTCAACCTCTTCAGGGTCACTGGTACCAATGCTGAGAACGAATTCTAAGCAAGATTGGTTTGCCCGGCCGTGAAGTGGTCCAGAGAGTGCGTTCATTGCTCCTGAAATTGACGAAAATACAGTGGCATGACCTGATGCAATGGCTTTTCCAGCGAATGTCGAGAGATTGCCGCCACCGTGGTCCATGTGCAGTACAAGGTAGGTCGAAAGAATACGCTCCATTTGGTCTTGGTCAATACCATCTAAATCCAATGTACGAGCAAAACGCTTGACCATTGATACAGAGAGGTCATCTTCAGGAATATCCGCTCCACGGCCCTCTCGTATTCGGAATAAGAGCCCCATTAAACGAGGCATACGGGCGATGAGATTGAGGGCATCTTCTTTCCAATCTCCAGTGGTATCAAGCATTCCAAGGGTTTGGATCCCCACACTTAACCAATCCATAGGGTGGCCGTCTTTTGGGAGCGTATGGAATACTGCAGCGACACTGTCTGGAACATGACCACGACCAGCGAGATTTTCTTTAAACGCAGCAGATTGGGCAGGCGTTGGAAGCTCTTTGTTAAACAAAAGGTAGACGACGTCCTCCGGAGAAAAACCAGCGAGTTCGCTAATTGGATATCCACAGTAGTGCACACCTTCAGCGGGTGTTACAAACGATGTGCGGCAAGTACCAACAGGGATTCCACGAAGACCTGTGTTCAAGTGTTCTTCAGTCACATTGAACAGGCCATTTTCGTTTGACATTCTCTTCCCTCAAAGACACCGACAAGAGACCCTCGTATAAATGCGGCTCTTCTCTTGGACCATTAGGAAAAAACGGTGTTACTAGCAACACCGCCGCAGCCTACCGTTTATTTTGTCTGGCTTCGGGCGGCCATTCTCTGAATCCTTTTGTCGATTCACGGTCTGAAAAGATGTGAAGACGTATCGTGTTTCCTTCAACAAGGAGGGCATCCTGAGCGTCAATCCCTGGGCACTGTTCCTTGACTTGATTCCATGACCGGTCGCTGACGAGATTTTCACCCCACCACGGGAAAGCTTTGCATTGCTGAGGACGAACTTGATAGATGGAGCACTGCTGATGTTCATTGAGGTTAATGCATATTCCGTCTTCATCTCTGCTTTTGAGGACAAAACGACCGTCGTATGTTTTGCGAGCATCCCGCTCCAACCAATCTTCCACAGATAACCCAGAGTGCTGAGAGATACGCTCGGCATCGGCAATGGAGAGGTACACGATTCCACCGGGTTGGTCACAGCATTTTCCGCAACCACTTTGACAAGAAAAGTTGACACCACTCATCCACCATGGAGGTCTCATTCTTCTTCACCCATGAGAATATTCTTTGGATAGATTCTGCCGAGATGAACGAGCGTGTAATCCGGCACAGTACTGTCTTCAAGGAGGTCTTCAGCAGAAATCCCAATCCCATCGATATTCCATTCGCCATCTGGCTCATAATCATCCAATTCATCTACGGTTTGGACCTGAGTAGATGAGGATTTTCGCCCGACTACTCTGCGGTTCTTAGCCGGCATATCGGGTTCGATGGGAGGCAGAGGTTCTCGGTCCGGATCCAGTTCAACTAACCGTTCCTCAAGTGTTCGTAATTCATCAGCGATATCGATCAAGGCATCAATATCAGCATCGACTGCTCGTTGTGCTAACTCTACCATTTGTTCTTCGAGACGATTGAGTTCAAAAGAAGAATCCAACGTATCCTTGGTAGAGCGGTTCATTCGTGTATCAATTGCGACATCTAAGTCAACCAATATATCGGCAGCTCGTTCCGCATCACCATATTCAATTCGTTCGTTCCGTGCGATGAGATGCCGGTCTCGCTCATTGACATCGAGAACCGATGGCCGTGATGGTGTAATAGATTCCATGATTTCGCTGACTCTTTGGTCAACGACACGATCTCCATTCAAGATGAACTCCTTGCCATCCCATTCGGGAGGTTGGTAATCATCTTCCTCCCATGGCTGTATCTCTGAGTGGAGTTCAATACCGCCCGGTTCTACGTTAGAATAGACTTGATCGATGGCTTCACTCACTAATGTTGCGGCTAAATCGTCAACACGTTGAGTTTCCAGTGTTTGACTTTGAGATTTAATCGAGCGATGTGTTCCATTAACGATATCATTGATGTCATCGTGTTTGAGCAAAACTTCACCAGCATCTAAGGCGATAGAAACCTGTTCCAGTCTCCCTTCCATCGCCCGCCATCCAGAGGGTTCAAGACGAGCCAATCTTGCAAGATGGACGTCGTTTAACAGGAGATTTCGCTGAGCACAACGCCACGAACCGTAGGCCATTAACGAGGCAACGGAAGGAACGGTGAGAAGAACTGCGGATGCGTTACGAAGGACTTCTTTCAAGCGTGACGGAGGGAAATCATCGGGATGAGTTCGCCCTCCAGCAACGATTTGGACACCAAGATTGAGTGCATGGTCAAGAAGAATTCCGAGTTGATGAGCCCACTCCGAATCCTGACCAAATTCATGAACGTCATCAATAACAAGGGCAGTTGCTCCGGAAAGGGCATCTTGCCATTCGTTTTCAAGGCCATTGAGTCCCACTGCGTCGGCTGCACTAAGAGAGAGTACCGCTCCTTCTTGACGGCGAAGCAGTGCTTGTCCGGTTGCATGAAGAAGATGAGAGCAACCCGCATGAACTTCTGAAACGACGACCAACGGGTTGAGGCGACCGCCAGGCGAATCCACAATAGATTCACAGGCTTGTGTGGCTCGCATATTTTCATCAGTGACAAACCACTGTCGGAACGTCAAACGATCGGACCAAGGCATACGTTTTGGCCAATCTCCACGAATCTCGAGTACATTCCGGGCGTGAAGTGGATGGTCTTGGTCAACTGGGAGGAGTTCTGATTCCAGAGCGACAGATGAACGACCCCGGTGTTCATCGAGAATATGAGACCAAACCGGCCGCCCGTCTCCTTCAACCCCAACCGTTCCATCCTCACCCTCGGATTGGAGATGAGATTCATTGTCACCCAGACTACTTCGTCGCATTTTCTTCAAACGTTCTGCAACATGGTCTGCATACGATGAATCGAGGTCGAGAAATGATGTAGGTTCACCAACCGAGGGACCGAGGACGCGGTCTGCGATGAGGTCGTATGTTGGGCGTTGTGAAACTCCGACGCGTTGGAATAGGGAAAGACGCCCATCTTCTACCTCCGACCTGCCCAATAGCGTATTCAGTTTGGATTGTGCCTTCCGTTTTGGCTGTGGCGAGGCTTCTGGAATTGGTGCTGAATCCGAGGCACTGTGTGTATGGATTGAGTCTCGCAATTTCTCTTTTGCATCCTCCAACGCCAGACGCAGTTTTGTAGGAGGGGACGTCACGGTTTATCCTCCTTGAATTTCTTGAGCAACTCACCTTTTTCATTGTAAAGTGCAGTAGACGATACATAATCTTCATCTTCCCATTGATTCCATCGTTCGTATATTTCATCAATAGTGGATTCCTTTTGTTCCTTGGCGGAGGACTCTCGTGCTGCCTTTGGTTGTTCTGATGATGGATTATGCATACCTCGTGGTAATGTATCGGAATCGGAATTCGCCCGAAGAGGCACAGTTTGGGGAGTATTCATCTCAGGTAACTGTGCCGAATCAAGCGATGGATTAGGGTGAAGTGTGTCTCCTAAAGTTCGAGTCTGTGTTGGTACATTGATGTCCTGATGTCGTAACGATGCTCGGTCTTGCCTCGATTGGAACACATCCAAATTTTCCTTGATAAAGCGGTCTTTTGTACTCTTCTTTTCTGGCCAATCTGGTAATTCCCGTTCTGAACGAGATACGGCAGAACTTCGTTGATGTGCGAGGCCAGTATTGATTTGAGGGAGACTCGGCTTGAGTTTTCGGGCTGGCAAGCGCTGGGGTGCTCGCACCTTTGGAGGAGAGGAGGATTGGGGCTCTATCGGTGTTGAACGATTCTTAATTGGACGAGTAGGTTGCGATTCATTTGTCGTATCACGTTGTGGAATATCACTAATAAAACGACCTTGCATGAACGAAGATTCACGGGCATGGTGAACTTCATTCTCCGCCACTGAACCAACATTAGATTCAGACCAGGACTCAACCACTTCATGGAGCGCCTCTACTGCTGCCTTTCGCTCTTCTTCTGAGGGTTCAACTCCTCCCCCTTCCATGGAAAAATCGGCTGCTACCGACGATGAACTGCTTGTATCGCCCACATGGTGACGGAGCTGTGCATCTACCCACCGGGCCTCATCCTCATCAATTGGAAGAAGAAGAGGGTGGTCGAAAAGGCCCTCCGGTTCGGCTAACCAGCGTTCGAGATGAACGCTCGTTAGGGAAACAAATTCACTCATCAGACTGTGGCGGACAGGAAGTTGAAATACGCCCAAATCCGTGGTAAGAAGGAGCGTATGGTCGTTGAATCTCACACCGTCAATGATGGAACGTATCAGATCTAACATGCCTGAATCGCCAAGTGCATTGCCAACACGGTCCAAGCCGTCTAGAAGAACAACGGCATTTTCATTGGCCCACAAGAACGCCTCAACGCAGCGTAAGATTTCGACTTCATCGCTCAAAAGTTCAAACTCCCCGCGTTGTGTAAACAAGGAGTAACATGTCGGTCCCGGTAGTCGGTTGGTGACATCGGTTGATGCATGTGGAAGTCCAAACAATCCCAAAAGAGAAAGCCCCCGTTCCGCCAACTCAACACCTAACTCAATCATTGGATGAGGGTCGGGCGAGTCGAATACATATGCCCCACCGGGTTGGAGTGTTACTTGATTTGCGGCCCCTCGCACGTTGAAAGGAGGTCGACGTTGGTACTCAGGCTCGGCAACGAAACCATCCATTTCCTCAGGCCGGTCTGCTCTCCTCCAAGATGAGGAGGGGAGGCGAACACTAGACCACCACGATGATGAATCTCCGGAAGATTGTTCGAGTTCAAGATGCAAAACACTCTCAGGCGAAGCCTCCATCATTTGACGAAGTGCAGACATGCTCAGTTCGTAGAGGTTCACTTCGTTGGCGACGTCCAATGCATCGTGTTCTATTGACATCAAGGCTTCAAGTCCCAACGTATCTGTTTCCCCTTGATGGAAGGCCATCACTGGATGTCCTAATCGGAACAAAAGCCAGCCATTGGTTTGTGTCTGATTAGGGCGAATCAATACAGCTCCCGATTGGCCATGAGTAGCCAAATCACGAGCAATCAATCGAAGAACATCAACGCCTCCACGTCGTTGTTCGATGAGGTCGCCGTGTTGAATATCCATTGAGGCAGGCCACCGTTGTACACCACATCCCCCAAACCCCCTCTTGAAGAGTGCGGAGAAAACCACTGAAACACATACTGTTTCAAGGACGAGCCCTTAGCACCAACATGACCCTTCACCAGGCGGGAGATTTGACATCCGCAGAGGAAGTTCTCCTCGGTGAAGGATTAGTGCGTTTTGACACGGGAAAATATTGGCATGCACACGAATCGTGGGAAGATTTGTGGAACGAACTCAAGCGCCGCAATGCCCCCGCTGAAGAAATTCTCCTCGTTCAGGGGCTTATACAAACTGCTGCACTCTTACTCCATTACGAAAACAGAAAGGAGCGCGGCGTCACCAATCAGTGGCTCAAATTGGAACCTAAATTAGCAGGATGGGCGATTGCATGGGGGCTTGACATTGCCTCACATTGCTCTGTAATCCGAGAATTTGCACTTGATGTCGGCGCTTGGACAAAAATCCCGACACACCATCAAATCCCACGAGCGTGAAGTTCAAGTGAACCGGCCTTGTCATCCTGCCATGGGTGAATCTATGGGAGAACCTCCGGTAGGATTGATTCGTTTCATCAATACGCCGATTGCCCAGCCGTTTATCCAAGCTCGAAACGTCGGTTTTGTGAGTGCTCTCATAGCATCCCTCGTACTCGGCGGAATTACGGTCTTACTGACAACATCCAATGCACTTGCATTCAGCATCGCAGTCGTCAGTTTGGTGGCTAATGCTTCATTTGTGATGAACCGTTACCTCGGCCATGCATCCACTCCTATTGCAGTGAACCTCAACCATCCCTTCATGGACGGAGGTTCATTCGGGGAAGCAGAAGTGCAAATTCAGCTATCAGATGGGAAATGGGTGGACACTGGTGCGCACCGAACAAAAGTGATTTCAAATGACCTCACCGGAGGATTCAACATCGTTCATGACACCATTGATTTCCCTATACTTGGACATTTTTCAACAGCAAAAAAACGCACGCCTTTGTTGATCAGGCACATGGCGCTCATCAACCAAGCCATTGCGCTGCGAGACGCCGTGAACAACATTCCAGACCCTATCGCTGAAGCCAGAGGCCGTGAAGCAAAAGAAAGCGGGCTTTTGGAACGCTCATGGCTAGAAGAGGAGCAGGAGATTGAAGTTGAAAGCCCGTTGGTCTCCTTCTTCAAGCGTGAAGAATAGCCCTATTTGCACATTTGCGACCCTCTACCTTCAAAACCCGCCCACTTAACCCAGTGCTCGTGTCAACCTCTGAATCTTGGATGGGAAGGGTCGAAAACCTTGCTCCGCATGAGCAAGACACACTTCTTGGAACCTCACTCTCACGCAGGTTCTCCAAACTCCCTTTGTGGCTTAGCCACCCTGCGAACATTGGGGCATTTTATGGGCTTCTTGTTGCTCTTGCACTTATCCTGCCCTATGCATTTGGTGGAAAAAACAACGATGTGTGGGCAGTTGAGTGGATATTCCACACGGCTCTTCTGATTGTTGCGTGTGCGCTCACAGGTTTTGTGTCGATTTTGCTTATCGCATTCTCAAAACGTCACCCTATGGCCCCACCAAGATACATTCTTTACCCCATGCCCTTCATTGGATTGGCTCTTCTTTCAATAGACAGAACTGAACTTTTGACCATTCCAAGCCTGCTCATTTGGTCGCTTCTACTTCTACCAGGACCGGTGTATGTCCATCTTTCTTGGGCTCCACGATGGCGCCTGCTATGCATGGTCGAAGACGGTAAAGATCCATTCCAAGGGATCGAGGTCAAGCAAGAATCTTCAGAGGCTGAGGAAATTGCCGGAGACGATACAGAACTGCTTGAAGTCGTTGATAACTTCGAATCCGAAGAGTGAATTAGATCAGCCCAAGCTTGGGGCCGACCATTTCAAAACACGAGAGAACTGTATCCAAATCTTCCCGGGAAAGACCCGCAGACATTTGAGTGCGAATACGAGCCTTGTCACGAGCAACCATTGGGAAGACGATGGCTCCAGCCATCACGCCGAGTTTACCAAGTTCTTGCGTCATTGCTTTTGCAACGCTGGATTCACCGCACATCACTGGAATAATTGGAGTGACTGAATCGCCTGTATCAAAGCCAAGGCCTTGCAATTCCTTGCGGAAGTAATCGGTGTTTTCCCAAAGACGTGCATGGTGCTCGGGTTCGTCCATCAGAACTTCAATAGCAGCCTTTTGTGCAGCAGCAACACCGGGTGGCTGTGAGCCAGAAAGAAGCCAAGAACGAGAATGATTCAAAGCGTGATTCCGAGTCATCTCTGTCCCTGCAAGAATGCCTCCCTGAACTCCGAGGGCTTTGGAAAACGAACCGGTTTCAAAGTCTACCTTTCCTTGGAGTTTGAAGTGGTCTACAATCCCAGCTCCACTGTCACCTAAGACGCCTTCACCATGGCAATCATCAACGTAAACCATGGCTCCATATTCCTCTGCGAGGGCCGTAACTTCGTCGAGAGGAGCAATATCTCCATCCATTGAAAATACGCCGTCGGTGATGATGAGTTTGCGGTCCGAAGATTCGTGTGCTTTCAAAACGGCCTCTAATTCGCCCATATCGTTATGGCCGTATACTGCACGAGAAGCCTTAGTCAGGCGAACACCGTCGATGATGGAACCGTGATTGAGGGAATCAGAAATGATGACATCTTGTGGACCTGCAACAAGTGAGGGAATCAATCCAACATTGACCGTGTATCCTGCCGAGTAAATTAAAGAGGCTTCAACTCCTTTGAATTCAGCAACTTTCTTTTCGGCTTCCAGGTGAATGTCCATCGTCCCAGCGATGGCCCGAACAGAACCGCTTCCTGCACCATAAAACGCAGTTGCGTCTTGCATCGCAGAAACCACCTTTGGATGGGTTGTCAAGTTGAGATAATTGTTTGCTGAAAGCATAATGGTTGGTTTACCGTCCATTTGACACCGTGGTTGATTGGGACCTTCAAGCGTAGGCGGCTCCCAGAGAAGTGATTTTTCCCTTAACTCATCATAGCGAGATTTCATCCAAGACATATCACCAGGCATAACAATTCCTCATGCCTACGAACAAGCCCTTGTTCAAGGTCTTTTGTCTTTTCATTGATGGAAGATTAACCGAGTAATCTCACCCTTTTGGATTGGGCAGAAATCTCCGAGGTCGAGGTCATAATTTGAAAGTTGGAGACCTTCAATTCCCAAACGATGGAGGTGAACAACCTCGTTCCCAACTGCTTCAAACATTCGTCGGACTTGTCTCTTCTTACCCTCTTGGATGGTCAATTCTATGATGTCGGATTCAATTTGATGTACCCCCGCAGGACGTGAAGTATAGGAGGTCGTGACTCCTGCATCTTCAATGTGAATCTTCACACCCTCTTCGAGTGATTTCAATTGTGATGATGAGACTGAATCCCGTGTTATCGCTTCGTATATCTTCCGAATATCTTTCTCAGGAGAGGTAATATCATGCACCAAACCACCATCAGTAGTGACCAAGAGAAGACCAGTTGTTGCCTCATCTAAACGGCCAACAGTCACAAGACGCTCATAGGTGCCCGAATCAACGGCTTCTCTAAACAGTTCAAAGACGGAACGCTTGTTTAACGAGCGTTCTTGTTCACTCAATCGGGAGCAGAGGTATCCTCTTGGTTTGTAAAGCAGAAAGGTAGTGTGATCTGATCCAAGTTCTAGGCGCTGCCCTCTGTACTCAACAGGCTTCGTTTTAGGATTGAATTGGAAGCTGATTTCCTTGACGACTGAGCCATTGACGGTGATATCTCCGTCCCAAATGGCTTCCTTAACCTCACGCTTTGAAGAGAAGAATCCCGTTTTTGATAGAAACTGATGGAGCCGTAATTTCATCCTATCAACCATTTGCAAGGCGGCGCCTTCACCTCATCAAGGCTCCGATGAGATTAACAGGGAACCCCCAACTTTCAAGAAGCTCAATCAGAGGGGAAAATAATCTCATCGGAATTAAGGAAAAGATTGACACAGAGAACATCCTCAGAGGAACGACGATGTTTTCCAGTGATGAACTCAAGGAGTGGTATAAATCCACGCCGGTAGATTTGGAGTGGCTTGAGAAGCCGTCTCGCCATCAATTCAGGTGGCGTCTTCCAAATGACCGTTGGGTGACTCTACCCCGGCAGGTAAGCAATGAGAAGGCATTACGAAAACAATTTGCAACCTACGCCCCTCGTGACCTCTACATCGGCACTTCTGCTTGGTTGAACCCGGTTGACCTACCACGATTGAAAGATATTGATGTTCCAGCACCAATACTTCTTGACCACTTGGTCGTGTTTGATATTGACTTCCGGCCGTTTTGCTATCGTAGATTGGAGCGAGCAAGAGCCGTAACAAACGGTTTGTTGAAATGGCTTGATGAACACGAGGACCTCTCATTACAATACATCAGTTATAGTGGGGGGAAAGGCTTCCACCTTGTGTTAAGAGACAACGACCGAACCTTGTTCGGCATTCCAGAACCACGACTTCGAGAAGAGCGGGTAAGAGCCTCTCGTCAAGCACTCTTACAACGTGTTCTTGAAGCAGGATTTGAAGTTGATACAACCGTCACAGCAGACACCCGGCGTATTATTCGTTTACCCGGTTCGCTCCACGGGACCACGGGTTGGTGCTGTACACGAATCTCTCGCAAGCAATTGAATCAACCTCTGAAAACATGGAAGAAGTCGCTCCCAAAGCACATACGTGCCCTGAAGATGAAACACTGGCCCATGGGAATCAAAGAGTTCCGACAACGTATCTCTTCAGGCATCACGAGGCCTTTCAAAAGAACATCTGCGCCGAAACACATCAAATCAAAAAGAACCGGCACCTCTCCTGAATCCCTCAGCATGCAAATGAGCAGTCAAGTGGTTGGGACGAAGGGCAGAAGTTCCCTTATGGCATGGATTCCAGAACGATGGCGTGAGGGTCAACGTGAGTTTTTTATCAAAAGCGTCACTGAAAAAGGCTGGTTCCCAATTTACCGGTTTCAACAAGGGATTCATGAATTCATCCTCATACCTCGTGCGATTCCAACAATACAGTTGCGCAAACAACTTCCAAAACTAGGATTACAGCGCCTTTCTACAGAGATAGGTTCACTGGGTCACTATTGGATTGACATGAACTACCATCAGCCTGAAATGACCGAGCAAAACTCCGAACTTATTTTCAAAGGCCGCTGGGATGAGGCTGATGAGGCAACCAGCAAAGTCCCATGGTCGGCAACCCATATCGAGGCCCTCAAACGATTGGGAGTTGAGGTACCGGCAAAGGGAGAAATTGCGGGGCGCCCTGAACCTGCAATGAGAGTTGTTACAAAATTGTGAACATTTATATGCCGTCAATTGTGATGGGATAACTGTCCAAGAGAGCTTAACGGCGATGACCTTCCCGATAATATCGGGGGAATCCAACCGATTGCGGGACTCGGACAGTCCCGCAGTCACGAGTTGATTCAAATGGGAATTTTCAATTTCATCCTAAAGATTCTCAAAGGCGAAGGCAACTTGGGCGTGAACCCTAGTTATTCCTTCGGTACTGGACGAACAAGCCGCGGCTCAAGCGGCAATGGATATGACAGAGTCATGAGCATGTCAGGTGTTGTTACAGGAGCAAGTGAAGACGATGTTCGAAGAGGCTTAGAGGCAGATAATTTCACACCCAGCTCAATCGACCGTCTTACCGCATCCTCAACATTTAGAAAAATGATGAACTGGTGATTTCACTCGCCCTTGTTCATCAGAACACAGCGATTGCAACTCTTAGCATTCTGGAATTGAATTAAGGCACTCACTTGTTGTGTACCCACTGCCCGGTAACAGGATCTCTGTGAAACTCATTCCCACTGCCGGCGGGGAATTCAATCCATTCATTCCCATCCTCTCGCATGGACCCTCGCATTGCGTATTCTGGAGTAACCAATCCAGTAAGGAGTTCCGGTTCAGTCCTACGGGACATGAGGTATCCCACCAACCCCAACACACCGATAATGCCTGCTCCAAGTAGCATCCATGTAGGGGCTAAGGGGGGTTCGTCGCCAGATGCTGCGCCCGAACCACCTTGACGTTCTGAACATCCTACTTGGTTTGCAACTTCATCACTTGGAGTCTTTGCACATTCATCAACTGCGTCGTTAATTCCGTCATTATCTGTGTCTCTCTGCCAACTTGAACATCCATCCGGTGAAATATCTGAATTTACCGTATCGGGACATAGGTCTCGGGAATTAATAACGCCATCTGAGTCATCGTCTCGTTGATTCCATGCGCAACCGTTTGCATTCACGGTTTCATTTTCAGAAGTGTCTGGACATGTATCGGACCCCGTGCAGTTCGATGGACCAGTTGATGCGTGACCTGTATCGCAAACAGAATCTAAATCAGAGTCGACTTGAAGGTCTGCACATCCTAGTTCATCCACCGAAGAGTTTGTTGCTGTAAGAGGGCATTGATCCCAGAAATCATTCAATGAATCTCCATCAGTATCTCGTTGCTTCTCTCCACAACCATCAGAATTTGAGTTCTCCTCAGAAGTTGTTTCGGGGCAACTATCAACTCCATTTGGGATCTCATCTTCGTCTTCGTCTTGTTGCTCCCAACTGCATCCATCAGCATCAGGGATATTTCCCGGAGAGGTCTTCGGACAGAGGTCAATCCCTTGGCACTGAGAAGGACCACTACTCAAAGCCCCTTGATTGCAAACCCCATCTGAATCCTTGTCAACCTGAGCGTCTGAGCAGCCACTCACATCTATCAAAATCTGATATTCTGTGCCTGTGCATAGGTCTTGCCCGTTGGAAATTCCATCTTCATCATCGTCAAGTTGTTCCCAACTACATCCATCTTCACCAGGGAATTGGTCCAAATCTGTGTTCGGGCAGAGGTCCAAGGCATCATGGATTCCGTCGCCATCCGCATCAGGAGCCCAACGATAGTATCCCTCCTCATGGTATCCATTTGTATCACTTACAAATGTAAAGAATGATGTTTGACCCGGGAAGAAAACAGGTGCTCCAACCGAATTATTGATGTATTTAGGAGGCATAACGAGTTCAAGGCTTCCATTTTCCCCAGCATAGTAAGTCTGCATTGATGAGTTGTAATTATATTGTCCGCTATACGTCACGTTAACTGCCATTACGTAAAGCAGTTCGCTACTTCTTGAAAATTCAAGCGAAAGCGATACCGAGCCAGAATAATAACTGCTATCTTCCTCAAAAGAAATGACTGATTGGAACGTAAATGAATCCATTGAATAAACACGAATATTTTCCTCTGAATATGCATAGAGGCTATCCCCGTCCGGAGACAAAAGCAGTTCATCGGCACTTGAGATCGACCTGCTTTGAAGCAAATATCCATCGCTAATGTCCCATAAATTCAGCGCTCGAGATGTAAGACCAACCAAGGAGGTCCCATCATGACTGAAGAGAAGGTCCCGAGGATAGTGGTCTCCATCTTCAAATGCCGCTTCGTTTGTGATGAGGTCAATCACCAATGTACTCCCTGAGTAACTAGTACTGGAGTACTTTGACACAGCAAGAAGTGTACCATCTGGACTTAACGTAGGATTACGAAGACTCGAACAACTATTGCTCACCAGATAGTCTAAAGAAAGCGTATCGTTTTCAGTGTCCCAGATGTAATACCCGCATTCTGTATCACGCCAGTAACCACTTTCCCAAATGATCAACAAATCTGCACTATTTGGCATCCAAAGAAAACTCGTGACATACTGGCTTTCGTTTTCGAATAGATGTTTCCGTACAAGACCTAATGTATCATCAATGAGAGTGATACTTTCACTCGCTTCCATCACAGCATGTGCCCCATTAGGGGACCATTGAAGCGAAGATGAAACCATATCATTCATTGGCGTGGATTCCATAGACCATGAGAGTATATTTGGGCAAGTGACTACGTCATATAGCGGACAATTATCTTGGGCGTCTACAACCCCGTCACCATCAACATCGCGTTGGTTGCTACTGCACCCGTAGATATTACTGAATTCAATAAGAGGGGTGCTCGAACAGAGATCGTCGGAATCGGAGACTCCGTCTCCATCGCTATCTTGCAATTGTGGCTGTGAACATCCATTGCTGTCTGCGGATTCAATTGTTTTGGTTCTCGGGCAGATATCATCTCGGTCATTGACCCCATCCATGTCAGTATCTTTTTGACTCAAAGCACAGCCTTTAGCATCAGCATTTTCATCTTCAGATGTAAAGGGGCAAATGTCCATGATGTTAGCGACTCCGTCAGAATCATCATCTGGCGCCCACCCTGTAAGATAATTGCTGTAGCAGACATCTTCTTGAATAAGCATCTCTCCATAATCTACAGTAAATTGAATTTTTATTGGCTCATCGTAGTAGCATTGTTCGCTTTCGCCGCCAATTGATGAAATTTCGTTCCAGTCAGTTGTAGAGTAAATCACATAGTCGTACATATACTTGAACGCAATGAAATCAGAATCCAAAGAAAATGAAACCGGTCCTGATGCCGATGAAGAAATAAATTCCTGACTGTAATCGGAAGTTGAGTAAGCCGATACACCACTCTCCGAAGCGGAGACAAGGACACCACCATCGGAGTCTGTTGATAACGGCCCTACATATCCTCCCGTGAGAGTGAAACTACGCTTCATGACCCATTGATAGCCCACGAATGGAATGTTTTCAAACTCGTATTCATTCCCCGTACCATCGGCATTTAGGTACCACAGAATATCTTCGGAAGGATGGTGGGCTGCATAGATTCCTGTGGAAGTAGTTCCAGTTACTTCTTCCCAATCAGGTCCTTCATACATTTTTCCACCATCATCTCCTGTGACGAAGAGAATTCTCTCACCGTCCCCCGACCACACAATATCATAGATTCCGTAATAATACGTGCTGCCGTCAGATTGAACATTACCAGAGTGTACCTTTTCCCAGTCCGAGGTCTGGTAAATCTCAAACTCTAAATTACCATAAGCGACCAAGTATCTACCATTCGGTGAAAATTCCACCAATTCAAAATCAATGTTCGAATCAATCGTCTCAATAGCCACATTCCAATCGGAGTTCTGGTAAATCTGGATGTACCTTTCACCACCTGCCGGGCAATCAACCAGAGCTATGTGTTCCGACTGAAAATCATAGTCAAACGCAGAGTCACACCACCCTGAATAGATCGTTTGTTGACGAGCCACCGCCCAATCACCCGCATGAACATCTCCGCTCCCTGAAGATTCTGCTGGTTCAAATCCGTTCAATGGAACATCACTTGTTTGGTGAAGCGGAGCAGTACAAAGAAGCATCAAGGCAGTAAGAAAGGACGCTACGACCCATTTATTTCTTTCAAGAACCGGTTTGAAGCGAATGTAGGAATGGGATGGTGCAATAACATCCTCCCCAGACATGTTATGATTAGCAAATTTTTCCACATAAAATTTTCCCCTGCAAAGAGATTGCCGTGAGCCAAAAAATACTGAAAGAACTCAATTATTTTGAAGGAGGATTAATGTTCATATGGTGAACAAGGTATTAAAAATGCAGACCCGAATTTTTATGCTGAAGTAATGATGTCATTTGACTCAGCTTACGAACCGTTCTTTCAGCCACCTGGGTGGATTGTTGCTCCTATTTGGGCAGTGCTTTACACCTGCATGGGCTTCAGTTTCACGGCTGTTTTGAACCAACGTGATGAATTAGCCTATCCTAAAATCATCATTGCCTTCTTCATCATCCAACTCGCCCTCAATCTAGCTTGGCCCTCAGTATTCAATTCAGAACGTTATCTGCTTTCGTTAGTGATGCTCATCTTCATGATTGTTTTGACTATAATCTACGCATATCTCATCTACAAACCACTTCCCTCTGCGTCGGTGCTTGTGTGGCCTTATGTCGCATGGATGATGTTTGCAGCCGCCATCAATACAGCATACTATCTTCATCATCGTTGAATGCCTTGTCGGAGAAATAATTCTGTCTGATTCAGAGCATTCTAAAAGCCCCTAAATAGAAAAATGACGCTAACCCACGAAGGCGTAGGGTTCTTGAGGAATTGTTGTTGAGGTGATTTCATGACAGATCCCCTAGACGCCACCCTTGTCGTTGAAGAATTCGTTCAGCGCATGTCTTGGAAGCAACTTCTTGCATTGTCACTTGCTACACTCCTCGTGGTTTCTATCGTCGCAGGGATGTCATTTTTTAGCGATTCGTCAGATAAGAGTCAGTCCTCGGATGTATTTGGTGGAGAAGACGGTTGGAGAGCCTTCTCCGTCGTAGCGCCAATCGACACCGGAATTAACGTGTATCACGACCATTTTCGTACCAATGAAACCTATCCACAATGGTTGCTTGACGGACTTGGAGTCAACAAAGTCTGTGATGTGACACTGGAAGGAAGTTGGCAGGAACGTTATGATGCTGACAAAGAAACATGCTGGGATACACTAACTGCCAGTGATATTGTGTACTTTCCTGGAACCAAAATTATTGGTAGTGCCCCTGACGGAGACAGTGACATTCTGATTCTGGACGACCCCTCTGACGGTCACGGCTCTGCCGTAACCGGAGCAGTTCTTGATGCAAACCCAAATGCTGTGATTTTCTTCGTGGAAGGATTTTCAGAACAAGCGGTTCAATCCGCAGCGAATCAACCGCTTGTTGACGTCATCACGACATCGTTTGGTGCAATTGGTTCTGTCCCGGCCCCTGGAATTGAACGAGCTACAGAATCCGCTGTGATTGAATTCGGAAAAATTCACACCGGAGCAGCCGATAATAGCCCATCTCCTGCAGTACAAGATGCAACCGCCGGACCACCTTGGTCGATTGGAATTGCAGGATACGCCGAAGAAGGCGATGACCAGAAAGAAATCATGTCGGGCTCATATCCAGACATATCCGCTGATTGGACGCAGGTCTTGCCAAATCACGATGATGTTGAGGGGTACCATGAAACTTCAGGCACATCGTTTGCCACACCACGGACTGCAGGAATCCTTTCATTTGTGTTGGAGTCGCTTCGTGATGAGTTCCAAGATGCATCTTCAGGAGCCTCTCCCGACGCTCGTGGATTGAATCTTGTGAATGGAACTGATGGAGAAGGAAACCCAATCACCATCAATAATGCCAATATTCGTGAAGCACTCAATCTTTCAGCTTGGTATCCTGACCTTGGTTGGGATCCAACATCTGGAACTATGCCAATTTCACCCGTTGCTCCTTGCACACAAACAGGCTGGGGCTTGGTCAATCTATCGAACATTGAACCAATCATCAAGCATCTGAACGGAACTGAACCGCTGGCTGACCGAGCAGGCGATGTCGTGGCATGTATGAACCTCAATCAAGCGGCGCGGGAAGCATATTGGGGCGCATACCCAACGCTCCCTGCTCAACTCCATGGCATTGGTGAAGAAGGCATCCAACGACGAGATTGAAGTCAATCTGAAGTAAAGTTTCTTTCGAAGCGATGAATGAACCTAGGACGATTTGGCAGTCGTGAATGGTGCACCCACATATTGGGACCTTGGCGTCGGGTTAAGATTTATATGATTGATTTCGGAACGACGGTTATGATTGGCCAAGGTATACTCAACATGATAACTCTCATGTTCATATCGGTCATGGAAGGAATAAATTACGACCCTGGATATGTGCTTTCGGCATTATTGAACGCTGTAGGGATGGCTTTGGCTATCATCGCCCTCCTCATCCTCGTTGTCTTGCAACTGTTGGGAATCATTCCCAACCCGTGGCCTTGGATGATTTAGACTTCTCAACAAATCAAGTAAGCCATTCCAAACCAGAAGATACGGGATGTCTTCATGACCTCCACGGTGGTTCTCGTTCGTCTCTCTTCCCAGGAGCAGCAGCGGTGTTGTAGTGATGCTTACAACGATATTCGAATCCGTTTCAGGACATCTAAGAAATTCTAGTCGCTCACGCCTCGCCCTGATTCCAGCGCATCAACATGACGTTGACCATCTTGGATATTGAAATTTGAAATTAAATTTGAAAAGGGGTTTTACAATAGTCTAAAATCAGAAAGTCACAACGCTTTACTCGAGCCTAAAACCAACAAAGCAGTCAAGATTCCCACTTCTTCCATGGGTCAGCTGATTGCGAACGCAGATACCATGATTTACTTCCTTCCGGATATTCAATCCACTCAAATCCATTCTCGGGATTTATTTCCCCTTTGACGTCTTGTGGCGGTAACAATTCCTCGAAGACATTGTGGGGAGTATCGTTTTCCATAGCAAGTTTCTCGCTGAGCAAATCCATTCGCTCATTCAAGGCAACGGTTGAAACCAAGCCAAAGTAGCCTTCATTGTGCGCAATATGGGCTAAGTCATCCTCACTGCTGGACAAAATATCCTTGATGAGGACACTGATTTTTTCCTGCGTGCTTTTCTTGAGCTCGTTGTTTGTGTAACGTGCGGTCAAGTCTGCCTTGAATTCGCGCAATTCCTCCGCAAGCGTTTCTGGCTCTAAGTAATAGGCTTGAACGAGTGATTGCAAATATGTCAATTCGTTTTCTTCTTCTCTGGTTAGTTTCGAGTTGTTGCGGAAGACTTGGACCCATCGGAAGGTATCGGGTAGAATGGCCGCAGCTGCGTTGGTTTGCAAGAAGGTAAAGACAGCCACCAAAATTGCTCCCCAGCCCACTGTTCGTGCAATTTCACCTTGTAGGAAACTATCTTCATTTCGTGACATGGTTCCATCAGCATCGGTTTGCAATTTACAGCCCAATGAATCAATGAGGGAGCCAAATGGGGTGTAAGGACATTCGTCAATCTCATCGGGAATTCCGTCGCCGTCCGCATCCAAAACCTCATCTTCATAATCAAACAGGTTGGGGATACCATCTCCATCATCATCAGGACACCCATAGAAACCGTTTGCAGTTGAATTACCAGGTATTTCAGGGCAATAATCCGCCATGACTGCTCCAAATACAAACTGACCAATTTCATACTGCTGTCGGGTTTGGTTCCAAGAAGCGTTGCCCCAATTGTCCCCGTATCCGTCACCGTCTATGTCGGACCATTGACTGGCTACATTAACGAATGCGTCCAGAGAGTCGGCTATTTGATCTCCGTCGGAGTCAACCATAGGATTGTATTGGTAAACGAGTTCAAGTTGGTTGGCCGATTTCGCATCCGTGACTCTGACGTAAACGGTTGTGTATCCTTGTACGCCCTCGTCAAGTTGGAGACTTAGATTGAGATTCACATGGAAATCACCAGGTTCATTCAAGGTGATTGCTCGGTACATGTCAAGTTCCGACATGGTTTGTTTTGTCAAGTCTGAGGAATCCAACACAGAGGAATTGAGGGCAAACTCGAATATTACACGGCCAGAATGACTATTGTTCAACAATGACCCTGTGATGTTCACCGTTCTTTCTATCAATTGTGTAGATTTCCCGTCGATTTCCCACTCAGATTCGTGATACGGATAGACGGTAATAGTTTGCGAATTCAATGAGACATCAAACCCATTCCACGTTGGTACAATATCAAAAATCACAGGATGCTGACTCGGCATGACGGAAGGAGAACACAATTCCAGCGTAATCATCTCCCCTCGCTGCCGATGTTCATGAGACCAAGGCCCTCTGAATTCGGTATTGTCCGCTGCCAGACTCCTGAAATCAAAGGTCCAATCCTCATCCCCATGGACGAAGCGACCATCAACTGCCCCCGACAAATCAAGCCAAAGGTCTCCAGGGCCGTACATCTTCGTCAAATCCAATGACACAAGGCGACATTCATTGGATCTAAAATAAGGGTCAAACGAACTGATGTTGAAAATTAGATTATCCTTAAGTTGGGGTAGAACCTCAATTGAAACAGAGAACGACGACACCTCAAGCGGCTTAATGTATGCTGAAGCGACTTCAACCGTTATTGAATAATTTCCCGGCAGCGTCTCGTTTTTTGCTTGGAGAATGAGGGAGCGAGAAACGTCATCTCCAGGTCCTAGATATTCAAACATAGGAGCGTTAACATTGAACATGGAATCAAAATCAGGAGTTGGAGAAGACCAACTGATCATGGCTGTTTCCATGACATTGGAGGCACTTGAGATGCTCATGGGTATCGTCTCTTCACCGCCTTGCATGATGGAGATACTTGCGTTGTTGGATGATGCGGTGACTGAACTGTTTACGGTCAAACTTGCACTGACCAAGAGAGTGCGATTAACATGAACAAAATCGACCATTTCAACATAGACCGGTATGTCAAATTGAATTGAAGCGGTAGCGGTGTAGAGGGTTGGCGCTTTCACCGTCATATCGAGGTACACGGTCGAACCTGCAGGCACCAAAATCTCGCTGTTGTTGTTGACAGAACTCCCGTTCCCAGGATGCTGGAACTGGAGGTCCCAAGATGCAGGTAACGAAGGAAATTGGAACCAAATGGATTCATCCGTAACCGAGGTAGTCCCAAACGCGTTCGTATCCAGTTTGAGGATGAAGGTGGCGGTATCGCTCGGATACATTTCAAACGGTGAGCTCGGCTCTTGGTCAAATTCAAAGTTCAAACCTTTTTCTACGAAACTCATTTGACAAATCGAAGATAAATTTGTCAGAGTTGTGTTCCCACAATTGTACATATCATCCCAAGCAATGTAGGCAACGGCAGGTAGAGTAGCGAGAGCAACACGAGAATTCTGATTCAATTTACCTGAAGTCCAGTTGGTCGCTTGATGTGTGAGCGTAACCCAAGAAGAAGTGGTGTTATCAGGGTCAAATTTGGTGTAGAATATTTGATTTTGCCCGAGAACAGCGTGGCCTTTCCATGCCAAATGCACATCGCCAGTGGAGGATAACTCAAGCGCATGGGTCCCACCAACCGGTGTGGAGGAATTGTTGCTCAAGGCTTGTGGCTGTGACAAGATTCTTGACCCGTTGAACAAAAGACCTTCTAGAACACCATCCACACGGTTTGTTTCTGCATCAACAAGCGCGTACTGTAAACTTTCAGTCGCTGAACCGTTGGTGATGTTGGTAAAGGATTGCAACCACGAGAGATGAAGTCGGTTTTGGCTGTCCATTTTGGCCTGGGGGAAGGATTCTTCATGGAGATAGTCAGGCATGTTGTATGAAATTCCTGAGATGTTGGTGATGGCTGAGTTTTGCACCCGTACAAATCCTCCGAAGTCCTCTACATAAACTCCGTTCGAAATGTTGTGGCCTTTTGTTCCGTTAGCCCAAGATAGGTCGTTGTTAATGCGATTGTAGGGGTCGACAGTTTTCAACATGAGGTCCTTAGGGGCGTTAGAATTGAACATCCACCAAATCGATTCGATCACTAAGTCCCATTGAGTTCCAGTGGATTGGGGGAACTCCCAAGCGATGCCACCAGCGTCTGTGTTGGACAAGTTGGTAGCAGGACAGTTACGACCTTGTATGGAGACAACACCGTTTGGGCAGTGGACAAAGTCCCTGAAGTGAGATTGAATGTTACCCGCTCCACCGTAGCCCTGACCGTACAATCCAAGAGGTATTACACCAGCATTGATGCAATTATCATGCGCTTCTTGAACTGAAACCAGATCATCGGCTTGTTGGGACGGATCTCCGTCCTTTGGCCCTTCATCGGAAACTGGGATTACGATCTTTGTCGCGTTTGGGTTCCAGCGGTGGTCGTCAGCAGTTGGAGGGTTTCCTGGGACGTTTCCTTGAGCGTCTTTCCAAGAAAGACAAGCCCAGTTTGAACCTGGACCCCAGTCTTCTCCGGAATATCCGGAATAGGTGGTGCCATTGTAAACTGTACCTGGAAGTTTGCGAATACCACCGGAGTCGTCGCCCGGTCCAAGTGGAGTCGAACGAGGGCCTGCATCTTGGTTGTAAGCTTGGCAGTTCCCTGAACTAGCTGCGCCGGGTAATGTGTTGCCGAGTCCGTAAATGGTTTCGTAAAGCGAAATGCCACTGGCATTGAACATCGGTTTCAATCCCTGAAAGTAACCTCCAGAGGCAAAGTTCCCTCCGTACATGATCGTGCAAACATCAGCCCACTCTGAATACATGGACCCTGATGTGTCAATCACAAAAGTCATTTCCATTCCGAAATCTCGGGAAGACTCCTGCCACAACACAGTCGGTACGTCTGAAGAGGAAAGGACCACTTGAGGGTGGGTGCTTTCCAACTTGCTGACAGAGATGATGGATTCATCAACAACCGTTTCGAGAGTTCTATTTTGAAGGTTTGGATGTAAAAGTTTGTAGTAAATATTTGATGTAATCATTGATAATCCTAATTCATCATAGCGGTCTTCCCAGACAAGATGGATATTGTTGTAGGAATCCAAAGCAATGTCAGGATTTCCACGATTTTGACTTCTCCTCACCAAGATTGTATCGTTGATGAGTGAAAGGGCTGCATCTGAAGAACTTTCCCCGGAAAATAGAATCGTATCGTATACATCTAGAGCAGTGTACATGATCGTGTGGCTCCCTGATTCATCCACCCAGACAACATGAGCGATATCATTTGTATCAATCTCAATTACTGGATTACTAATCCGATGGATTCCTGCATCTGAAATTTGTGTGAGATTCACCAAAATCTCACCGCTTGTATCTGACAGCGTGTAAAAGAGGTGCCCGTTATCGTGAACTGCTACAGAGTGGAGGTTGGCTTGGGCATCCGCAGCGATGGACACTTGAGTAAAGTTTGCATCTTGGAATTGAAGGAGCACGGTGGGCTCGGATGTATTGTACTGAGACGAGGGATTTGCGAGGCCAGCAGGAACAACACCCAACAAAAGGAGTGAAACAAGCACCATCGCTTTGTAGGATGTCATTAGGAAATGGTTGTTCCTATCTTATTTAACCGTTACAAACCAAGAACGGCAGATAATTCTCTTCTACCCGTGAGACACAGTTCTGAGAATGCAGGCACAGAGCGGCATCTATGAGGATGGTGGACGCTGGGGCCAACGCTCTGCAGCGAACAACGTGAGTAAAGAGCGTTGCAAAGCGAACACGACGATGACGATAAGAGGCAAAGTGGACGCTGGGGGATTTGAACCCCCGGCCTTCTGGTTGCAAACCAGACGCTCTTCCAACTGAGCTAAGCGCCCTCGTAGTTGTGGCGGTGAGCCACTCCCTTTTGAGCCTTCACCTCTCAACAATAGAGGAATCAGACGCAGTCAATCGTGGCATCACGGTCGGGACCCACGCCAACACTTGTGCAAGGCACACCGACTATGGTCTCGAGCTTTGCAATATATTGCTGGGCCGCAGCAGGAAGTACTGAGATTCCTTTTCCGGCTTCATTGGCATGGACGGCCATAGCAAGCCACTCAGAGAGAGACTTTTCGGGAAATCCGGGCATGGAGATGTAAATCGGTTTGCAACGAGCGAGAGCAGAAGCAGTTGAGGGGAGTTCCGTAATTTCTCTGCCATCAAGTTCGTAGGCAACACAAATTTTCAATTCATCCAACCCACCGAGAACGTCAAGTTTTGTGAGTGCAAGTCCAGTAAATCCGTTGATACGCTGAGCATGACGCATGACCACTGCATCAAACCAACCACATCGTCGCTTTCGCCCCGTTGTAGTTCCAAATTCATGGCCCACCGTACCAAGGTGGTTTCCGACTTCATCCTCGAGTTCTGTCGGCATTGAGCCGTGGCCCACGCGAGTGATGTAGGCCTTGGTGATTCCAATAACGTCCTCTACATGCCCTGGGTGAATTCCTGCTCCGTGCGATGCATTTCCACGCGAGGTGACTGAAGATGTCACGAAGGGATAGGTACCTTGGTCAATGTCAAGAAGACAGCCTTGGGCCCCTTCCAGGATGACGTGTTCCCCGAGTTTGAGAGCATTGTCTAGCATCAAACCTGTATTACCAATCGAGGTTTTGTAAGCTCCATGTATCCATTCAATGTCCCCCATGAGGCCCTCAACACTAACTCGGTCGTTCGAACCTGCTGATTGCAGTGAGGCATTCATGCGCATCACAGTTGATTCAGCCCAATCCTTGTCTCCAAGAACTTCATTCACATCGCCAAAGCGAAGACCAATTCGGTTGATTTTGTCTGCGTATGTCGGACCGATTCCACGACCTGTAGTTCCAATCTTGGTATCCAAACTGTCCATGTAACGATGGTAGGGGAGAATGATGTGAGCGCGCTCGCTAACAAATAGACGCTCGCCGCGAGGATCTTCTCCAGTGGATTCCATCCAACCGTTCAATTCGCTGTCAAGAACCCAAGGGTCAACGACCATTCCATCGCCAAGAACGAGGTGACATTCTTTTCTCGTAATACCCGAAGGGAGAAGATGGAATTTCAGTACTTGTTCACCAAGAACAACTGTGTGACCTGCATTGTTTCCGCCCTGAAATCTTGCCACCCATGTTGCTTGCTCTGCAAGCCGGTCGACCAGTTTCCCTTTTCCTTCATCGCCCCATTGGGCCCCGAGAATTACCGTAGCAGGCATGTTGATGTCCTCAAGAGGGCGTCGGCGAAGGCCGTCTTTGAACCCTGTGGATGTTGGGGAAGGAAGAACGAGCCAATCTAAGTAAAAACTAACCTCTATGATTTTGAACGACGCTTTATATGCTGTTGAGATAAGTAACGGACAGAGAGGACCGATAGAAACTACGCCAATAAACGCACTATGCTCAATAATAAGCATCAGCAAAGCAACCATTGGTTTATATAATACGGCACCCCACTACTAAACAAGGAGTTGAGAAGATGAAACAACAACCAGAAAGCAAGAGTGCTCCCCAAACGAAGACTACCACTGCCCGTGAAGGCTTTGGTTCCCACCGACCATCCAGAAGAGTGGTTGAAGGGCACACAAGGCCGTGCGAAGAATGTGGCGATGTCAAATGGGACATGGATGTATCCCGAGGTGAGATCACATGTGGCTCATGTGGGTTAGTCGTAGAAGAAAACGTTCCCGACCCCGGAGCCGAGTGGACAAACCGTGACCAAGGAGAAGACCGTTCTCGTGTTGGGCGCCCAATGACATACACGCTTGCCGACAAAGGCCTGAACACGACCATCGATGTTCGTGACCTCAACACAGGGACAGCATCTCGCCACGGAATGAGCTCCCAGGCACGCCGCGAGTGGCGTCGTCGTCGAGTGATCGACGAGCGTTCCAAAACTCGAAAGAGTCGAGAACGCAACCTCGTCAAAGCCAACCAGTTCATTCGGGATCGCTCTGGCTTGCCCCAGCCATTGCAAGAAGAAGCTGCAAGGCTCTACCGTATGCTATCCACCGCTGGTTTTGTCACCGGTCGCTCAATTGCAGGAGTCACAGCTGCTTGCACCTACTTGGTCGCACGGCAGGAGGAACTTCCTCGGCAAATCCCCGACATCTCAAAGGCCTTCGACATCACAGAAAAGGACCTCTCTCGGCTGATCCGGCAGGTATCTCGCCGTCTCAATCTGCACAAGATTACAGGACCGAATGAATACTTTGACAAGTTCATCTCCGACCTTTCACTATCTCCAAACATACGTGCTCCGTTAGAGGAACTTTGGTCCACTATTCAGCCCCACGAAGAAGTCTGGCAGGGCAAGAAACCAATGGGCGTTGCTGCTGCTCTCATCTACAGAACATCAAATCAAATCGGCAGTCCCCGGACTCAATCCGAAGTCTGCACGGTGGCCAACGTTTCTGAAGTCACACTACGAGGTCTACTAAGGCTCATAGACGGCCTGATTGAGAAAATCAAAGCCCGTGAAGCGCTGGAATGAAGGCGAACCTTGATGAAGCACCTGTGAAAGGCATTAGTCATGGGATTCAAGTCCAAGGCACGCAAGCATCAGTCAGATTCAGGCGAAGACACGGAATCAACGAAGAAATCTTCCGTGAAAGAGGGTGAGATTCCCTGTTGTATCAAAGACTGTGCTAAATTCGCTGATAAGGACATGGGTGGGCGATCGTTGTCAATTGACAATGCGATCGACACATGGGGCTCAAGTGGATACGAAGCAAGAAAAGGCCGAGTTCGCGTATGCAAATCTTGCTACCGAAAGTGGAAGAAGGACAACAAGTCTGACGACATGTACTGAAATTCAGTTTCACTTTCATTGCAAGGGTCTACCAAAAGAAAGTAGACCGAAGGTAGTCATTGTCTACTTATGAAGAGCCGAATGATTGTCCGCAGCCTCACAACGTCAGAAGGAACACTCGTAGCGATGGATGATGGTCTTCTTGCTTGGAAACCGATGAATGGGAGAGCCCAACGTATACGGCTTGAGGCCATTCCTACCGTCTTATTGGTGGTCCGGGGCCCGATGGACACTATCGATACAGCGATTGTAGGTAACGCTCGCGGCGAAGTACTCGTGTTCACCCTTCCCAGGTTGGAAATGATTTCAAAATACATATTGGACGGCGGATGTATCCGAGCACTATCCTTGATTGATCAAGGGAGTTTGAATCTCCTTGTTGGAACCCAAAAGGGGAGCGTATGGTGCCTTGATGACCGTAAAAGTGAACGACAAGAAGTTCTATTCAACATTACAGGCCCCGTATCAAGCCTTCACCTAGAGAATGGCATCGTCCATGTTCGGAGTGGATGGATTCATCATATGCATGCATGGGATGGTTCCCAAATCAGTGAAGATGATACGGCGAAAGATTACTCTCGTGGTGGACACAAGAGATTGGATCGTTCCTATGCCATCGGCTCTGTTCAACTCGCTTAGACCGATTCCTTTTCATCAAGAGGCCATGGAGAGATGGGCGTAAGCCAAAGAGCAGTTGGTGCAGGTCTGTGCCATGTTGCTGGCGGCTTGCCATCATTTGCAACAGCCTGATTGAAAAATTCAATATGTCGGCCTAGAACATCTTGTATGTGCGCTTTGCCCCGAATCGCTGGACCTTGAAAGGGTACAATCGATGTAGGTTGGAGCCGCTTGATTGTTTCAAAACTCTTGATGAGGTCAATGAGCGAACCGCCAGGTAAGTCCCATCTCGTAGGTCGGTCGGCCCGAGGCAAAAGGGGGCCAACGATGAGTGTTGAAAGGTGTGGAATCAAGAATCCCATTCCCTCTGGAGCATGCCCTGGGAGCCAGATGGCCTCTACATCACCGTCACCAAGCGCAAACACTTCGTTATTTTCAATTGCAGTAGTTTGGGTTGGAGGCATGTCTGAATCGTATCGGTTCGCCCATGTGGTGAAGAAATCACCAGTTTCTAGAGCGGCTTGTCCTACGCCATGAATGTGGACTGGAATGTTGCCGAACGATTCTGAAATGTGTTTTGCACCACCTGAACACGGATAGCGACGGGTCGTTAGAGCAATTCTATCCAGAGTCTTCTCTCCAAGTTGCCCACGGATTCGTTCAACCTGAAGGGATTGATACCATGATGTTCCTGCATCAATGAGCAGGCTCCCCAACCGCCCAGATACAATGACAGCATTGCCGTCATGATGGATGGCAGGAAGCCTGACAACCTTCATGTCTTATCGGAGGAGGACGCAGAACTTCAACATACCCGATGGCTCATATTGCTCAAGTCAACCCGTGACTGCCTCCAAAGCGTTGAGGTTGTGATTAAATAGGGGAATTCGGTGGCCACACCATGGCACGATTCCCAGAAGCAGAAGCCCGCTTGCTCCACCGCAAGATTTGCATGCGATGTAACGCACGCAACGCAGTTCGTGCCGCCCGCTGCCGTAAGTGCAGTTACAAGGGACTCCGTCCTAAGAACATCGAGCGCAAAGGCGCATGATGTTCTCTCAAACTTAGCCCAGCCAGGTCATTACGAGTGCTGTGGGTTCACCCAAAAGTACCAGTGGCAGTACTGCTGGCAACAAAAAGACCAGCAAAGGCATTTTGAAACTCACCCAAACATGCTCTACATTGAGTGCTTTGAGAATCTTAATTTGTTCTAAAAGTTCATCTTCAGTTGGCGTACGCCGAGGGGCTCTTGAACGATGGATGACTTCACCCTCACCGTCTGGCCGTACCATTGTCGTCGTCAACATCCATACGTGACGTTGCATCACCTCATCGATTGGAATTTGTGTAGCATGCCATGCAAGGCGTAGGTCACTGAAGGAACGAACGGTTCCTTTCTTGAGGTTTAGAATAAGCATGATAAATGGAATTAGCAAGAAGGCAAGTCCGCCCCACATCAGCAGAGCAACTGATACCGGTAGAGCTACTAGCGTTTCACTCATCACGGAGGAAAATGGTGTTGGAACCGTTGACCAAGAAGGGAAAACGAGTGTGACCCACATGAGGGCTTTTGCATCTGCACCTCCGTGAAGAAGCCGAAGCCGCCAAGCAATGTTAATGATGAGAATGACCAAAAACACAGAAGCAGTCCTCCACCAAAGCATTCCGAGTTCATCACCTTCGCCGAGAATTACTTCTAATGGAGTGGTTGATTGGTATCGGATTGCACCGGCAATGAACCCAATAGCGGATACAATGTACCAAGCAATGAACACTCGGTCCATTCCGGAACCAGCTCGGGCATCTCGTAGCGTTGGTCTGCCGAAAACCGAAACACCCGCATAGGCGACAATACCGAAAGCCGTGAGGTAGATGGTCCAGTCTGCACCTTGAACCATGAGGTCAAGACCCCAAAGAAAGATGGCAGGTTTTGCCCATACAATCCAGTGCTCATTTGGAACTCGGCGATCTTTGTGGTCCATCCATGCAGCCCAAGCCATCCCGAGCAGTAAAACTCCGACACGGGTCCATCCCAGCACATGGTCTGTGGTGACCTCCATGAGCAGAGGAGGAAGGCCATCAATTTAAAGACGGTCACCGACGACCTAACTTTACCCCCAACTGGTGAGAATATGGATATCGAAGAACGATTACAACAAGTCGCCAGCGTCATCAACCAAATTGACGACCCCAAGGTCCCCCGAAACATTCGTCGTCAAGCCAAAGAAGCTTGTGATAATTGGTTGCTCAATAAAGGAAAGAAACTCGATGTGCGTATCGCAATGGCCCAATCCAAACTTGAAGAACTGTATGAGGACCCAAATATCCCACCGGAATTTGGAACCCTCATTCTTACGATTAACACAGAGCTTGAGCGTATTCTCACAGCCGTACTGTGAATTCACTCTTCTTCATCATCGTCCAAGGCGAACACAAGTTTTCCTAGGAACACACGTTCCATGACACTTAGTTTACCCTCTGTGACGATATCATCAAACTGGTTCTGCCATTTCCGAGAGGCCGGCATTAATCCAATACCGATGTTGATGAGACTAATTTGATCAAGACTCAGACGCCCTCTACGAAGGGCGTATTCAGCAGCGACACGAGCAGACATAATTGCGACTTGTTGGTCAGTATAGCCAAGAACAGTTTGCAGTTCCTTGAGCATTCGTTCCTCATAAGCCGTGATACGACCGTCTTTGATGGCTTCTCGCCAAGCCTCTTCCAGCGTTGGCGCACGTTCGGATAGGAGAATTGCCAGCGGCCGAGTTGCCTCAATATTTTCTAACACAATTTTCAAGATAACCACAAGTGGAATGGAGAGAATCATACCAATGATACCCCAAAGCCAGAAAGAGAATGCTGTCACGACGAGGAGCAATACTGGGGAGATATCCAATGCACGGCCTGCCCACCGTGTTTCAATCACATTACCCCAGAGTTGCTGATTCGACAGAAGTAAAACCGACAAAAATACTACGGCTGTAGGGTCAAGGAAAATGAATCCAATAATCAGCGGTGGAATCGTTGCAAGTAATGAACCGATGTAAGGGACATAATTTAGTAAAAACGTCAAGAGCGCCCAAGTAAACCATAAGTCGATTCCGAAGAATAACATGACAATCCCCGCACAAACTGCGGTGCCTAGGCCGACTCCAGTTTTGACAACAACATACGTGTTGACACTGGCTTCAATCTGGTCTCGTATCATATGGACACGTTCACTAGCACCGCCAGGCCATGCTCGCTCAATACGTCCTGGAAGTAAACTCGCTTCAAAGATGATGAACAGAAGGAAGAATATCACAGTGATTCCCATGATGAACAACGAACCAACACTAGAGAGCAATTGACCGAAGAGGTCTGATAGTTCAGACCCATCTGAGAATACGCCCATTGTAGCCATATCCTGCTCAAAGGTTCCAGTTACAGTTGCACCCGAATCCATGATAGCATCGCCAAAAAGTGAGGAATTTTTTAGGTCATACCAACGATCGTTCAGGGACTCTGTATATTCTGCCATCCTCACATCATTATCGGCGAGATTTGCTGCTTGCTCGTACGCAAAGAAGCCGGCACTTAGCACTACAAGGATGGCTAGCAAAAGCATCGTGATGTAGGATAGCATGACAGGAAATCCTTGTTTTGACAAGGTATTCGCACCAGGCTTGAGGACAAAATAGATTCCCAAGGCAATGAATAGCGGTTGGAGAACATCAATCAGATAGATGAGCCAGATGGTCACCAATGTCATCAATATAGCTGCATGTGAGAACATACCGAGGCGGTGACGGAAATGATTGCTGTCCCATATGCGACTCTTCTCTTCCATGTTTGCCCCAATGCCTATGACCACTTCAAGACATCTCAACCAATTATTCTTCAGATGAGTGCGCTTCAGGTAGGTCCAAATGGGGCAGGCGCCATGTAAGTAGGGTGGAGACAATCATTAGGAATCCACACAAGTGAAAGGCGGTGTGGTAATCCCATGGGAATGTTCCACGAACGGTCAATTCCCATACGATCCCACCCGTCAAAGGCCCAAGAATTCGAGCGAACGCTCCCAATGACTCTTGAGCACCCATCACCAAACCTAGTTCATATCCTTCATTGCGAGCAATCTGAGTCAAGTAGGTAGAAGAGGAAGGTTGGAAAATACCGTTCCCGATAGCAATTAAGGAACATACCACAAGGAGCCCAAGCCAAGCACTACCTGCTTGAGTATAAGGTACCAAAACCAGTCCAAGTCCTGTGGTCATAGCGGCGTAAGGAATTAGACGGCGAGTCCCAAATTTCCGAGTGAGGGGTCCAATAAGTGCCCCTTGAGTGAAGATTCCGAAGAGACCTATCATTGCGAACACTCTGCCGTTGTCTTTTTCGCTAAACCCTAAACCTCCGTTAGCTACATCCATTTCCGTATAGAGAATGAACACTGCATGCATGACTGTAAATCCGAGTGTGAACAACATGGTGACCCAAATCATGGCTCCAACACTACCTTTCCTGAGCATTGAGAGCGAGTTCGTGAACATTCCCTTCATTTCTTCGCCCCATGAGCGTCGGTCATGTTTTGACTGTGCACTCAAATCAAGAGATTCGGGAAGGTATCGAAGGGCAAGAATAAACGAACCAGTTGAAAGAACGCTTGCAATCACACAGGGCAAAAGGTAGGGGTAGGTGTCGAATACAGTCCCAACGAAAAAGTCCCATCGTTCTGCCGGGCTTGAAAATTCTCCTCCCAAAAATGGACCGATGGTAAATCCAAGGCCAAATGCCGCCCCGATAAGACCCATGCGAGTGGCTAGTTGTTGAGGTGTGCTCACATCTCCAATATATGCTCGGGCTACGGCTATGTTTCCGTTAAACACACCTGCGAGGAAACGAGCGCCAAACGCGAACATGAGGGTGTTGGAAAAACCGAACGCCGTAAAGAAAACGGTATTTCCCACAAGTCCAATCATCAATACGGGCCGACGTCCAATTCGGTCTGATAGTGCCCCCCAGAAGGGCGAAAAGAGAAACTGGGCGGCAGAATATGAGGTCATCAACAATCCGACCCAAAGTCCAATTTGGACGATCCCTTGTGCTTCGGCGAGGTCCTTGACAAGATAGGTCAAAAACGGAATAATAATTCCAAAACCGATCATATCGATCATGGTCACCATGAACAAAACAAATAATGCAGCCTTGCCGGTTGTTGATGCATCTTCTTGTTCCATCAACTCACCGTCCTTTCCAGTTCAGCCTTATTTTTCTAGTCCACTACTGGTATTTGGGCGACTCAAATATTTTGAGTAACCTTTCAGACAAGCGAAATCTTAGTTTGAACCTCAGGAGTGAGTCGGTCAATAACCGCTTCCAATCGCTCCACGAGACCTGCTTTTTGTTCGTGCTTAATCAGCGCATACTTCATGACTTCATCCAGTGTGTCCACAGCGACGACTTCAACCATCTTTTCAAATCGCTCATCAAGAAGAACATCTTGCATGTTTGCTCGGGGTACAACGATAGTTTTCACACCCGAACGAGCTGCTGCCTCAATCTTGGCGGTGACTCCACCAATTGGAAGAACTTCTCCACGCACTGATAGGGAACCAGTCATAGCCAGATCTTGGCGAATCGGGATGCTTTCTAGGGCTGAGATGATAGCGGTTGCAATAGTAATCGAGGCAGAATCACCGTCGACGCCATGAGTATCAACGAATTGGATGTGGATATCATAATCCGAAATATCCTTGCCAGTAAGTTTCTTGATGACTGCACTGACATTGGTTACGCTTTCCTTAGCGAGGTCAGAAAGACCGCCCGTAGCGTGAATCTTACCTCCACCGCCAAGCGATGGAGTGACAAGTGCCTCAACAGGTAACATAATTCCACTGAAATCTGAAAGCCCGGAATTAGCCCCGAGAACAGCAAGACCGTTGACACGACCAATTCGTTCTCCAGTATTGACCAGCATTGCGTAATCTTGACGACGCTCAATCATTCGGTCTGCGACTTGTTGTTCGAGCGGCTTTGCAATGTTACGTGCCCCGAGAACATGTTCTGCGGATGTGAGTGGGGCACCTGCTTCAACAGCGAGGTCTCCAGCGATACGAACGAGTCCGCCAAGTTCACGTAGGCGAAGAGATAGTTTTCCTCGACGACCAGCTCGGCGTTGAGCTTCTCGCAAAATAATAGCTACCGCACTCTTGTCAAAGTGAGGTATTTCACGGACGGTGTCCAAATCCCGGCGAACTTCTTGAGCAATAAAGCGAATCAAGCGGCGGCGATTCCTAGATGTGTCCGGCATTTCAGAATTCACATAGACCTCGTAACCGTATCCACGGATACGACTTCGAAGGGCAGGGTGCATTCCTTGTATTGCATCGAGATTCCCTGCTGCAATCAAAATGAAGTCACAAGGAACTGGCTCGGTCTTTGTCAAAGCACCTGATGAGCGCTCTGACCGTCCCGAAATAGGGAATGCACGCTCTTGCATTGCTGTGAGTAGAGCTTGCTGCTCCTCTAGACGAAGAAGGTTAATCTCATCGATGTATAGAACTCCCTTGTGAGCGCGGTGGATGGCTCCAGGTTCAACTCGGTCGTGGGCAGGAGTTTCCATGCCACCTGACTGGAACGGGTCGTGACGAACATCTCCGAGCAGTGAACCAGATAGTGTAGCAGTTGCATCGATAAAAGATGGAAGAGCATTTGGCTCATGCTTTACGAGTACTTTCGGGATACGGCTATTATCAACAGACCCGAGACGGCTACGGATGAACATGTATCCAAACACGAGAAGGAATCCACCGAAAAGCAGCGTGAATAAATCTCCGGATTGAAGAGCTGCAATGAGAATCAAAAAGCCAATTGCGGCAAAAGCAATGAACAACATCTTCTGAGATTTTTCACGTTGTTGACGAATTGCTTCTTTCTGGACCTTTACAATTTTGTCAGCACGGCCAGAAGGCACGGTGCGAACCCGAGGTACGTTCTCATCGTCTTCGTTCGGGTAGACAAGAACATCCTCGAGGGCATCACGAGGAAGCAAATCTGTCATTGAACGGGCGAGCATAGACTTTCCAGTGCCAGGGTCCCCTATCATCAGCATGTGACGGCGTTGTTCTGCTGCTTTCTTGATGACTAGAGAGCCTGCCTCTTGTCCAATGACTTGGTCTACAAGACGTTCCGGCATAGGTACATCCTCGGTGGATTCGAAATCTACTGTTGAGATCCAGTCGCTCACGGATGAGTTGAGGACTTCATCACTACCACCCGCTTCAGGGGCCCAAACTGTGACTTCTTCAACAGGAGCCTCATCAACATCCTCTTGAGCAGCGGGGGCCGCTGGTTCTAGAGCGTCTTCATTAGCCATATTCTAACCTCAGTTGTGCTCCCCTTTAGGGGTATGCTTTGGACAAGAATTGCTTACCCAATAAAAACATGCAATCAGTATTGATTCATCTGGTCAAGATATTGTTGCCCATAGTATGTCCATTGTTCCATGGTCCATCCGGCAGGAAGCCCACCTGGAGGTAATGCCGGACCTGCGACTGGTGCAGGAGCAGGCATGACGACGGGCTGAGCAACGGGTTGTGAAACAGCCGCTGGAGCCACGTAAGCAACGGGTTGTTGGAAAATCTCTTGGGCGCCACCGTACATTGAGTTTGCAATTGCATCGTGGGCAGGAAGAGATGCTTCGTTCCATTTGGTCTCTATGACATCATCCTTGCCGCTTCGCATAAACATCAAACCAAGCAGTGAAGCGACGATAAGAATACCGATGACCATGATAATGACGTTGGTATCAAGGCCGCCGGACTCATCCGTATCATTCGCGCTCATGACGTTATCTGACGGACAGTCAGCTCTTTCATCTTCACAAGCAAGTTTGAAATCAGCGTTGAGCTCGACAAGTTCTGCTTCCATAGCATCAGTATCGCCATCTTCCGATTCAATGGAAGCCTCAAGGGTTTCGATCTTTGAAGACAACTCCGTGATGTAATCAACCAACATTTCGTCACCCATATCAACGGGCGCTGGCATTTCTTCGGTGATGGAGAACTTCATCCCACCGTCCAAAGAACGGTATTCGTCGCCGTTATCGCTAACACCGGAGATTTCTATCTTGTAGTAGTCCATGTACTTTGAACCGCTCGGACGAGCCAAATCATCTTCGTTGAAGATGGACTTGATATCAAGTTCTTCGGACCAGCCAACATTTGACTTTGCAACATTAAGGGAGGTTTCACGCAGACCCTCACAGGTTCCTGTAAGGTCGCTGCAAAGATTCCAGGTGATATCAATTGTGGTGAAAACAGGTGCGGACTCGGTAAGCATCATTGTTGCCGTTGGGGTTTGGCCAACATAGGTACCATCCAAATTGATAAACATCAATCCACTTCCGTCGTCCTCAGTTGAAAGCGTGAATGGATATGCGTCAAATACGTCTACTGTAATGGTGTAGACATTTGTAGCAAATCCATCAGTAGCAACAACCGACACGGTATGTTCTCCGGTTTCATCAAAGAGAAGAATCATGTTTCCATCTAGAATATTGTAACGAGCTGCTCCTGGTTCAGATGGAGTGACGGTGATGAACGCCTGTTCAACAGGGCTGTCTATATCTGTCATACGAGCTTTGAGATTGATAATCATCTGCTTTCCACGCTTGAGTTGGAAGTCTTCAATATCGGTAAGATCAATCCTTGGAGCGTCGTTAACTGGATTGATGCGAATGGTAATTGTTTGGTCAGAGAATTGTTCTCCGTCACTTGCGCGAAGGGTAACAACGGATTCTCCGTTAACATCGTCATCAAGCGTCCTGAAATTGAGAGTAGCACCATTCGATGTTTTGACAAGGTCGACGGTGAGAGCATCTGGGTTGGTCTGGGAGATGACCTCGATGTCAAGTTCTGCAGCATTTACAGTGGCTCCGTTTGAATCCGTATCGGTTACATACTGGTTAAGGATTAGCGAACCGGTTCCAGATTCATCAATGAGTTGTAGCGGAAGCCCTGACCATCGTGGTTGACCGTTTTCAATTACGTTAAACAGAAGAGTTCCATACGGCGTAATGCCGGTGTCGGAGTAATCTCCGCCATCATCCACAGTAACTTCAATTCCTTTTTGGCCCAATGGACATCCCTCATCGTAAGGGAAGAGGACTTCCACTTCTTGGGTTGCAGCATGCCATGCTACGAAATTAGGATTGCTTGAGGTTATGATCAACTGTGAAAGTGGTGTTTCAGGGTCAGAAATATGCCCAATCATACTTACCTTGGTGCTGACATCGCACATGACCGAGGGAACTGGGTCTGCAACGACAGTAGGCTCACCGTTAGCGAGTTCAAATCCATCGGAACCTTCGGAGACAGCCCAGTTACTGGTTTGCCCTCGTGCGTCTACGGTCCGAGAACGGATGTCATAAACACCAGACGGCATTTCTAGTGTTGGAGAAATCACGTATTGGCGTCCTTCGTTAGGTGTGTCACGGTAGACGATAGAGTCGCCGCCCGAAACAATGCTGGCATCCCACTGGCTCAGACCGGTTGGAGAAACTTCAACCTCAAATGTCATTGAATCAATCGTGTCGATGTTATCGTCTGCACTTCCCTTGGCAAGAATCGTCAAATGGCTTCCTCGCTCTACAACATTGGTATCGATAACTTGTGCTTTCTTTGCGAGTGGTGGGCGGTCGTGGTCAAGTTGTTTTTCTTGCATGTTGTTGCTTGCAGCCATGTCTCCGGTAAGGCTAACCAAACGACTACCGAAGGTGGTCTTCCATGCGTTGCTTGGAAGGGATGAGGTGTCAAAGTCTGCTGTAGCCGACAAGTACGACGAACCTGATGCAACGTTTAGAGATGGAACAGATACTGAATCAATGACAGTTGTTGAAACCCCGTTCTTGTAGTAGAATTCTACTTGGCCACCGTCGGTGTAATCCAAATCACCAGTGTTTTTGACATCAGCACTCAATGTGACGATGTCACCGGTCATGTATGTGGGGTCACCCATGGGGTTAGCCACTGAGAAATCAGTGATTCCGATATCCATTTTTGGACCCATGGTTGAGTCGATTGCATGATAGACGTGGGGACTCGTTCCTCCAACGCTGACTTGGTTCCCACTGATAAGCGCCGCAACAACAACTGCGTTTGACGAACCACCTGCGATCAGACTGGTAGGAACACTTGTCCATGAGAGGGACTGTTGGGAAGATGAGGGAGAAACACTTGCAAACGAGGTTCCTGAACCGGTGCTCTTTGTTTTGTAGGTGTCTCCTGAAGTGAGCCAACTCATCCAGCAGTTGTATCCGTGTGGTAGCGCACTACCGCTACTTGAGTAGGTGTATGTAGTGCATTCTTCCTCAACGACAGCTGCGTACAGCTTCATGTTTGATGCAGCTGAACCTGAGCCTGTGTACTTGTATGAGATATCAATGTCAAATGTACCACCGTTAGCAGATATTGCAGCGGTCATACCATAATCGTTGGTAGAGGTGTGCATTCCGCCCCCTGCGGTGAATTCGTCATCATAGGAGTCAGAGTTTGATGATGCACCAGACTGACGGATGTCTGTACGGTCCCCGAAATATGCATCAGGTGCGCCGCCAGTAGGCCACTGCCACGAGTATGGAGCGACGTTACCAGCACGTGCGGAGTTGGTAGAGCCGTATGAAGCCGACATGTAAGTGACGTAAACATACTCGTCAGGGAAGTCGACCTTGAGTTTGTGATGTGCAGCAGAGCCGCCACCTGCTTTGTAGCAGTGTGGGCAATTGTCTGAAGAGATGTATTGTGCAAATACAACGTGACCTGGAGACGTTGCAGCGCTGTAGACGACAGGCTCGTTGTCCAACGATTGTTGTGTCTCAAGAGGATTCAAATCAGTGGTCAATCCAGTCAAGGTGCTAATGAAAAACAGCAAAACGATTGAGAGAGCCATGGTGCGGACAGTTCCTTTCATACTTATCGGAAGATTAGGACAGTATATGAAATACCCGCATGGATGTCAAAAAACAACATTACTAAGAATGATAGTTTAAATTATTAATTCGATACACTCGTTGTAAGTTTAAGGCTAGGAAGAAGGTGGGGAAAACATGACCAATGAGGCTTGGGCCGTACTTGTGGAAGAAGATGGGAAAGTCCATGTTGTTGAGATGACTTCGGGTTCCCGTAAAATCAAAGGATTGGGAGTATTTGACCCGCTAGAAATAATCACACCAGTCGCAATTGGTGAGAAAGTTGCCATCGGTCAAAAATTACTCACGAGATTGCCTACCCGTCTCCCTGAGCTCAACAAAGGAATGTTACGTAGGGCACAGACAATCAGCTCAAAGGATGCAGGTTGGTTTACCGCACGCTTAGGTATCGGTTCGGGAGACCGCGTCCTCGAAGCAGGAATAGGAAGTGCAGGTTTGTCCCTCCATCTTGCAAGGGCACTAGGTGGGAGTGGAACTCACATCACTGTTGAGCCACGTGCTGAACATGCTGAGGTTGGTTTGGAGAATTTACGCAGAGCAAGAGAAAGTTGGGTTGAGTTCCCAACCCATCATCATGTAGAGGGCGCTATCGAAGAGGTAACAGAAACGATTCTATCTCATTGCGGAGATTTTGACGCTATTATATTGGACCTCCCAGACCATCCTCCAGCCATCGCTGCGGTAGCTCCAATGCTCGCCATAGGTGGACGTATTGCTTGCTATTGCCCGGTGACCCAGCAACTCGAGCGTGCATGGGAAGCATGTGAAGAAGCTGGTTTGAATGTTGAATGGGCTGGCGAATTGATGGAACGCCAGTGGGGACGCGCATCAAAAGGTGGCATGCGCCCCGTAAACGGTCCGTTTGGACATACCGCATTCTTACTCATTGCTCAGCGGTTGTGATTATTCCACAACTCTAATTTTGGTATCACATTTTGGACATGTGAACCGGAACGGTGGTTCGCTTCCCCGAGGAACTCCCAAGCGAGCATCACATTCGGGACAATTGACTTTGCTGTCTCCGTCAAGGCGGCACTCGTTGAAGCCTAAATCCGTAGGTTCTTTCTCTTCTTCACCCTCTTCCACGTCATCCTCTGCATCCACAGATTCTTCCGAATCATTTCTTCGGGAGCGGCGCAGTAATAGAACTGCAAGTGAGGCGATGAGCCATCCAAGACCCATAGTCGCAAGAGTTGCAGGTTGACTAACACTCAGACCCAACGGTAATGAAAGTCCGTTAGGAGGGAGGGCAGGCCCTTCAATTTGAACAGTCATTGCAACTGATTCATCGGTCGCTAAGACTATGCCTCCAAGCGATGAAGCCTTGACGGTAACCGTTACTGTAGCCGCACGAGCGGTGTTAGATGTGATGGTGAGTTTGAAATCAGCGGACGAGCCTGGAGTCAGAGTGTATTCATTGGTGAGGCTATCATCGCTCATCCTTGTCCACTCCATACGCAGAAGACCAGTATCAGTTCCGAGTGTATCCAACTGACCTGTGACTTCGACATTACCCATATTCTGTAGTGTGATGATCGTACTTGTTGAACTGTCCACGCCCAAGGAAATCCTGCTGTCCTCCAAACTTACCGCAACCAATGCGTCATTGGGCCATGCAGGTTCAACTTGGTATCCCACCGCTTGGTTGATGACAACATTACTACGCATTGCACTGACTGCCCTGAATGTGATGCTCTTCAGTCCAGCATTTGCATCCTCTGGAACTATGCACGACCATGGAAGTGCTTCTGACGAAACCCCAGGGGAAAGAGTCACCGAGACCGAAAGCCCACAGTCTTGACCGATTGAACTCAATGTGAATGTGTCTTCACCTGAGCCAGTATTGGTCAGGATAATACTTCCAGATACGGAATCGCCCGGTTTAGCGCTAGCGATATCTCCGAGCAAGGTGATTTCCCCCCCTGCAACCACGGAACTGACAATGATTGCAAAGGTGTCTCCGATTTCACCAGTTGAAGTTGAAGTCACGTTAAGGGTGTAACCGACGCTTCCAATCGCCCCTAAACTTGTTTCACGAGCGGAAATCGTAATTGCTTTGGTCTCACCAGGATTTAGCGAGAAGGTGAGGTGTGAAAGACTGAATGTGAACCAGCTGTTACTTTGTGAAGGAGTTAATTCAACAAGATAAGTATCGCTTGCTGTACCCAAATTGGTCACTTGAACTGTGAGATTGGAATCACCCTGAGGGTGGGCATAGATCCTATTTTCCACTCCATTTATGACGACATCTTGACGGTCATTTACGATAAGGCCGATTGAGAGAACACCTTCCGCATCCCCATCTACAAAGGAAAGTGTAAATCCACTGTTGGAAGCCATAGCAGACAAGGAAGCGGACAGGGTGAGGTTGACTGTTGCTGATTCGCCTTGGCTAAGAACAAGGGTAATATCGCTCAGTTCTGCATTGATATTGGCGGGAAGCCCGAGAATACTGGCAGTCAATTCCAGGCTTGAAGTTCCTAAATTTGACACCTCGATAGGCGTAACAACCGATTGACCTGGGGTGATAAGGATTCGACCATCTGTTGGGCCGGCTACTGAAATTTCGGGGACTTCAAGGACATTTAATTCAACATCCAGTACCTCGGTCACACCTCCATAAGATACTGAAAACCCTTGCTGAAGTTGGCCGAGAATTCCTGAAGGTGATTTTGTATTAACGGTCCAAATACCGACCTCGCCGGGGGCTACGGTTACGCCAGAAGACGACACGAGCGACGTGGTAAGGTTCGAGTGTTGAACCGGGTCAAGGAAATATGTAGCTTCTTCGCTCCCTCCATTGGTAACGCGAACTTCATAATTCGTACCTTGTTCAGGCACCAAATCAACAATTGTTGACGGGCCTGAAAGTGAATAATTAACGAATTCATCAAAATAAATGTCAACGGCTAACAAACTTCCTGGGATGATTTCCGAGAAACCAATATCCGCGCCCAGAAGCACCTGACAACCCATACTGGAATTCGCTTCCTGGAATACAGTTACCGCTAAAGGAACCGATATGACATCACCCGGTTGTACTCCAAGATTTTGTGGAACCGGCAAAGCGACCTGACAGAATCCTCCTGCATAGAGGCCAGCAAACCAATCGATGTCCAAAACGCCATTACCGGTATTTGTGACATTAACTTCGGTCAAAGTGGTCTGGCCTGGGAAGAAGAAATCTCCTTGAGAAGTGAACGACATGCTCAGTGCATTTTCTGCTTCAATTTGAACAACGAGAAGCGTTGATGATGTGACGTTACCGTTTGTTGAACCGATTGTCAGCCTGTACCCGTAATATCCAGGTGCAGAGTCAGAGGGCACAGAGAGATTGAGGGTAACCGTTTGACTAGCACCTGCTGCAAGATTACTTACTTCGTCATCAACCCATTGAAGATACCAACCGTTGGGGATGGAAGCACCCATTCCGAAAGCTGATGCTCCACTCACTTCCCACGGATAGTAGGACATACCAGACGTTTGGTTGAATACCGTGTCGTCAGCTGCTTGCTGAAGTTCAAGTTTCACAGAAGAAGAAATTGCAACCGAATCACTACTGCCAACACAAGACTCACCGCTCATGGTTGAGAACATGACACATGCTGCAAGGTATGACCCTTTGAGCGAAGGATGGCTTCCGTCAGCAGTGTACAAATCATAGAATAAGTTCCCGGCTTGACTAGCATTCGTTCCGTTAGCCTCCACTGCATCATGGATGGATTTGAACGCAAGCCCTACTGGAGCAATCCAAACCGTATTTCCAGCAGTTGTGATGTTCTCAGCATATCTCGTATATCCATCAGTTAGTCGTTCCTGCATTGAGGTGAAGTTTTGATTGATATTGTTGTATTGATGCCATTCGTTAGCAGATTCCCCACTCCGTCGCCCCCAAGTCATAAACAGGACAGTTTCTGCACCTTCTGCCTCAACTTCGGTACTGATATTGACTGCACCATTCTTGCTTGCCTGCCAGTTTGAATCATTAGTTGGAAGAGAAGGAATTTGACTCTGGTCTTGAAGAACGACATAATCCCAATCAGAGCCATGCAATGAGGTATTCCATTGATTCCCAATCATTCCTATATTTTGCCGATGGTCTGCAATATCCATACCTCCTCCAGTGTTAGCATCAACGGTTCCGTTGATTCCTGCGGAGTCAACGATGCCTTCAACAAGCACATCCAAGGTATTTGCTGAGGTGTAACTGTTGCCGTACATAAGAACAGCAAGCGATGAGGTAGAGTTGCTTTGGTTGGTTGAATTGTCAGTGGAATTGGTTCCATTCCCAGTTGAAGAGTTCGTCCCATTAGGCGAATTGGTTTGATTTGCCCACCATCCGGACAAATCCGGTTCAACTTCAACATCAAGGAGGAAGGTGTCTGAAACACTACCGAGATTGTCCGCAGTATAGGTCAATGACAGATTCCCACCCGCCAGGACTGTAACTAGGGAGGAGCTATCGGCGCTCAATGAGGGTTGATAATGGGGTGCTACGCTGAGATATACGGTAATAGTCGAACTCAAATCCTGGTCAGGTTCGGTGATCGTGATGTCAAATGAGCCACTGTCGGTTGTTGTTGCTCCTTCACTCAGGCGAACAACAACAGTGGTATTTTTCGACCAAGTAGGGAAGACATTGTCAACACTAGATTCTACGGGAACAATGTCCCAGTAAGGTGAAAGACCTGAGTCATCAATGCTGAGATTATAGTTCTCAATGCTTGAACCGTTGTTGTTAACGGTGAGGGTGACATTGGTCGTTTGACCTGGTGCCAGAATCACGTGGCTAGAATCAACGGAAAGATGGATACTCGGGTCGGCCGAGACCGTCATTACCAGCGGTGAAAGACCAGTGAGCAAAAGCAAGAGCGTGAAGGCTAGAGCGCGAACAGGTCGGTTGGACATAGAAAGACCAGCGGGAACCTCTTCATGAGACTTCGGGCCGTGAGGGCCGAAAAATTCACGCTTCGGTAAGTGCCTGAAGCAATGCATCATCCAAACGTTCCCATGGGAAACATTGGTCAAAGGGAACTCTTCCAAAGTGACCACCTGAAGCGGTAATAGAGTAAATTGGCCGATTCAATTGCAGCGATGCAGCAATGGCAGCAGGTCGGAAATCAAAGACACGAGAAACTCGTTGAGTTAACTCAGATGCTGAAAGGTCGGATGTCCCGAACGATTCAGCTCGGAAACTTACTGGTTCAGCCACCCCAATTCCATATCCAAGTTGAAGTTCACAGCGCTCTGCAAGACCGGAAGCAACGACGTGTTTTGCAGCCCAGCGAAGTGCATATGCAGCCGAGCGGTCAACTTTCGAAGGGTCTTTTCCGGAAAACGCTCCACCTCCGTGACGACCCATGCCACCGTATGTATCCACGATGATTTTACGTCCGGTCAACCCCGCATCTGCGTAAGGACCGCCAGGGTCTGCGAATCGCCCAGTTCCGTTGACAATAATGGCGCAGTCGTCGTCTAAAAGTTGGGCTGGAATAGCGTGCTCAATCACTTCTCGGCGAATCTCGGCCTGAACATATGAATGTTCTTCTTGTTCAGAACCGTTGAACTGATCCTTGAGCGAAGAATCGTGCTGGATAGCAACGATAACAGTATGAACACGGGTGATGTTTCCATCTTCGTCATATTCGACAGTGACCTGGGATTTGCCGTCAGGACGAGCCCATGGAAGAATGCCTTTTTCTCGGACCATGGTGAGACGACGAGTAATGCGTTGTGCAAGGGCTGCGGCAAGAGGGAAGTAGCGACCTTTGAGTTCATCAAAATCTTCGGTTTCCAGGCATGCATAACCAAACATGATTCCTTGGTCTCCAGCACCCTGTTCCATTCCAGTTCGGTTCACACCCTGAGCGATATTAGCGGCTTGTGTGGTAATGTGAACTTGGACATCACACGTTAATTTCGAGGATGCGTCCATTCCAATGGAGTGGGAGGTATAACCGATTTCAGCAGCTGCCTTTCGAGCAATGGCTTCATAATTAGGGGCAGGCCCGTCGAGAGATACTTCTCCAGCGAGAATGATAATTCCAACGTCTGATTTTCCTTTGACACAGGTTTCAACTGCAACACGAGCATTTTGGTCAATAGCGAGACAAGCATCGACAATGGCGTCTGATATGTGGTCGCACATTTTGTCTGGATGGCCGCTGGTCACTGACTCAGAACTGAAGTAGTGGACCATGACCAATGGCCCGAATGCGCCCCTTAAGAATGAAACGCATGATTCCTGATGGGAAATCGGTTCAATCACATCATAAACCAAGGGCGAATGCTTCATGTTCTCCACCGCAGCCCACCACCCATGACCACTTGGGTTCCAACCGCTTACCGAACGCATACTCTTGGAGAAATCCAGACACTGGGTGCTGATCTCATTGACCAAATCGTGACCGTTGCAGGATTCATGGAGGCAAACCGAGGTAAGGGAGCCATCTGTTTTGTTGACCTACGAGACGGAACTGGAACCACTCAAGTGTTTCTTAAAGCAGATAACATCGGTGCTGAATCTTTGGATGTTGTTCAACGAATGACCCGTGAGTCAACGCTCCAGTTCACCGGTACGGTTTCCCTAAAGCGACCGCCTAAGGTCAAGGAAGGTGAACCGACTCCCCCTCCTGCCTACGAGGTTCTTGCAACTTCCGTAGAAGTGATTGCACGAGCCGAGGCGCCACTTCCATTGGGTGTAACAGACACAGTAAATGTTGAACTTGACACCCGTTTAGACAATCGGTTCCTTGACTTGCGCAGAGCCCATGTCAACGCCATGTTCCGGCTCCGAGGCAAGGTTTTGCAGTTTGGCCGCCAACACCTTATCACTGAAGGTTTCATTGAAACCCATACACCCAAAATCGTAGCCACCGCAACTGAGGGTGGAACCGATCTCTTCCCTATGCAATATTTTGAAACCCCAGCCTATCTCAATCAGTCACCACAATTGTTCAAGCAGTTGTGCATGAGTGGAGGATTGGAACGAGTCTTCGAAATTGGACCCGCTTTCCGGGCCGAAAAGCACGACACTTACCGCCACCTCAACGAATTTATTTCCTTTGATATTGAGTGCAGTTGGGCCAACGATGACGACGTCATGGGAGTGCTCGAACGCATGCTCCACCACATATGGAAGTCTATTGCTGAGGAGGAAGAATCTCAAGGACTCATTGCTACGATTAATGCTTATCGCGCCACTCAAGAAGAGGAAGCCATCGAAGTGGTCGTACCTGAACTCCCGTTCCCACGTATGGAATACTGTGATGCTATTCGCATCATCAAAGAAAAAGGAGGAACCATCGAATGGGGAGATGATATTGACGCAGAGAACTCGGACCTTCTAGCAGAAGACCTTCCTCAATTTTACTTCCTACCACGCTGGCCAATGTCACTCAAACCGTTCTACATCCATCATGTAGAAGGTGAAATCGGCAGCACTGATCAGCAACTCTCCCGAGGATTTGACCTCAACTTTGGAAGGGATGAAATGACATCAGGCGGTCAACGAGAGCACCGAATTGACGTACTTATTGACAACTTGAAGAACATGGAACTTGACCCAGAAGAGTTTGAATTCTATGTTGCAGGATTCCGCCATGGCGTACCTCCACACGCTGGATGGGGGCTCGGAGTTGAGCGTATTTTGATGAAACTCACCGGCGCTAAGAACGTCCGAGAAACCGTATTGTTCCCCCGTGACCGAAAACGATTCTGTCCTTGAGTTCATCCGAACAAAAGTAAATACCCGACACCAAACACAACTATGTCGCACAAAGCATGGGTGATGTAAGGCACCCAAATGCTGCGGTATTTCATGTAGAGCCAACTGAAGGTTGCCCCGCCAATAAACAGGCCGAGACACGCCAGAAGGTTGGCTTCAATTGCGAAACCGAGGAACCACAGTGCAAAGAAGTGATGGAGTACGAAAACCCCAGCAGAAAGAGACACAGTAGCCCATCCTTCACCCAACAGAGCTTCTGCTTTCTCAACAATGAACCAGCGAAATACATATTCTTCAAGAACGGAATTACCAACCGTCCAAAAGATGGCTGCTGCAATGTATGTGCTTTGAACCGTGAGCCCAAAAGGTTCCAGTGTTGCACGGAATGTATCCTGGTCCACTCTAGATTGGCCAATGAAGATCCAAGCGAGTACCATAACAGCACTGAACAGCACACCTACTCCAAATCCAACAGCGAGGCCACCTTGCTTGGGGAGTGACCAAGAAAACGGCTTCTTATCCACATAGAGCATCCAAATCAGCGGAAGGCCAAGCATCCATGCCTTGGAAGTGACCCATGCAAGTTGTCCTACAAGTCCGTTACCTGAGCCAAATGAGGCGAAAATGGAAACCGTAGGGGCGATCCCTACCAATACTAAGGCAAGAAGGGAATTTCGTCGAGAGACATCACTCATCAAATCACACCTTTGGTGGAGGCAAGTATGGATAGGGGTCATGCTCCACTGATTCAGCAGTTTCTAATTCATGCGAAACAGGTGTGGAAAAGGAATCCATTGAGGGAGGTGCGAGGGGTATAGTGGCATCTGTAAGAAGCGTTTCTTGATGGAAATCGTTGAGATAGCCGATAGAATTCATATCATCATCGGATTGAGAATGCTTGTAGTAAAATCCTCCAGCACCGATTAGAACTATCAAAAGCATCAATCGGAGGATTACATCAAACCATGAATCAAGTGATGCTTGATTTGGAAATGTATCCAAAGCATTTGCAATGCCATCACCATCGGTATCGTACTTCCCCTGAGCATCAAAGGGGAATTTATCAGCATTATCTCCAAGACCGTCGCCATCGGAATCAAGCCATTCGTAGGCACTGTCAGGAAAGGCATCTGCGTTATCGCCAACACCATCAACATCACTGTCAAGACATTCGGTTGAGTCGTTTAGAAACACGTCTCCGTTATCACCACATCCATCTCCATCGGTGTCAATCCATTCAGTAGCATCTTCGGGGAAGACATCGGAATTATCTCCCACGCCCTCTCCATCGGTATCGTTCCATTCATTAGGGTCTGATGGGAAAGCGTCACGATTATCTCCGTAGGAATCATTGTCTTTGTCGGCCCAATCCGTTGAATCCTGTGGGAATAAATCACTGTTATCACCAATGCCGTCCTCATCGGTATCGTTCCATTCGCTAGCATCGTTTGGGAAGCGGTCATTGGTGTCAGCAAAGCCATCTCCGTCACGATCCGGACATCCTAGCGGATACAAAGACAGCCCGTAAAGCAGGAAACATGCATCCCCATTATCTCCGATTCCGTCGTCATCTGAATCCATCCATTCATCCTCATCTTCTGGAAAACGGTCTGCATTGTCTCCGTAGCCATCCTTGTCAGAGTCAAGACATTCAGTTCGGTCGAATGGGAATTCATCCCCATTATCACCACATCCATCTAGGTCAATATCGCTCCACTCGTTTGGGTCAAGTGGGAATTTATCCTCTCCATCCAGATAAGAATCGCCGTCTGTATCGGGATTGAGCGGGTCACTACCGATTGCTTCTTCAGCGGCATTATCCAGGCCATCTCCGTCGATATCACTGTCTTCAAGGTCAGAACATCCGTCACCATCTAAGTCATAGAGGTGGGTTCCAATGATTCCTTGTGGGCAAGTGTCAGCAACATCCATGACGCCATCGTTATCGTCATCGTCGTCCTCACTGTTTGAACACCCATCAGAATCGTAATCGTTGAGTGAGGGGCTAAACGGGCAGGGGTCTTCGAAGTCGTTGAGCCCGTCGTTATCCGAATCTCGCTGTACTGCGGAGCAACCCGCTGCGTTGACACTATCTCCTTCGGCAGTATTTGGGCAGGCATCAAGGCCGTTAACGACACCATCCGAATCGTCATCCAATTGATTCCATGAACACCCTTGTTGATTGGTCTGTTCTGTTTCATCGGTCCATGGGCATTGGTCGAAAGAGTTCACAATACCATCGCCATCTCGGTCAGGAGTACCAATTGATTCAACGGCATACCTTGCAATAAATTTGTGCATCACCCTAGTGGGGTGGGCTTTGTCAAAAAAGAGGTACTCGTCCGGATTGGGAGCAATTGTGCTTGCACTGTCACATATGGGGAGGGGCAACAGAGTAGAGCTTCCTGAACAGGCTGCATCTTGAGTATTGGTAAGCCCGAGGGCTTCCTTGTGGAGGACGATATCGTGGAAAATGGACCATGCATCAATGGTGTGAATGGTCATTCCTAATTCGATGCGTAAATCTGTAACGATAGTGTCTAATTTGGTATTGTAATCAATGACTTCATCACGAATAGTGGCTTGCTGCGAAGCACTTTTGCTCAGTATTTCGGGAGTCATCTCAAGAGGTGGTAGATTTGGAACAATGAGAGTGCTAGCACCGGCGCCATGCAATTGTCGGATGTGGGATTCCATATTGGCGGAGATTGTATTGGCGTTCGCAGTGCCGTAGAGGAAGTCATTTCCCCCCGCCCAAAGTGAGACCACAGCATTCGAAGGTATCGTTGATTGAACGCTTCCAAGGTAATTTGTAATTTGAGTCCCGACATTCGGTATCACAAGATATGCATAACCACTTCCTGTCTGCGCCCCCCCAAATGCTCGGTTATCTCCTGCTGCTATCCCTGAGCCAATGCTCACTGTCGTACCGTAAGCATCATCCATGTAGCCAAACCAAACTTCACCGTTTGAAAACCGCCCTTGCCAGTATGGTGGTACATCGGGGG
>TARA_B110000444_G_scaffold261562_1_pt1 | contig 50374 bp, 51 predicted proteins | sample TARA_B110000444 | Tara Oceans TARA_B110000444 (sample SAMEA4398370) | marine metagenome | biome: Polar Biome; feature: [SRF] surface water layer (ENVO:00010504); material: water (ENVO:00002006), including particulate matter (ENVO:01000060) such as... | depth 5 m | reverse complement strand
CCGGCTCTCGCATTTCAGCCGAAAAACTCACTTTTCAATGTCTTAACAGGGCATTTTGAGCACTCAAGTATTATGTGATGGGTCGGTTCACGAAGGCTTGGGAATACCATGTCAGACGAACGCAGAATCATTTTCATCGGAAAGAAACCTTTGCACGCTTATGTTCGTGCAGTTGTCATGGCTATGGAAGGAGGCGAGCGCTCCATTCAACTCGTCGCTCGTGGCGCTACGATCTCCCGAGCAGTCGATGTTGCAGAAGTCTGCCGGCGTCGTAACGGACACATTGCACAAGGTCTTCCAGAAACCGTCATGATAGAACATTTAGAATGCGGTTCCGAAGAACTGCCTACCGATGAAGGTAAAACCAGAACAGTAAGCGTTCTTCGTATCAACATCTCTGGTGTTGGAGATGTGCCTCAGTCAGAAGAAGAGTGAATCCCAATCAACTTCAACCGTCGCTCAATTTCAGCTGCAGTTGTTTCGTACGCTTCGTAAGCTTCCCCGTACGGGTCTTCAAGTTCCCAGTCGTCATCAATTTTCATCGTGGGGCAATGCACACCACAGCCCATTGAAATCACCATGTCGAAATCTTCAGCCTTGAATCCATCAACACTTTTTGGCACCATGCCTTCGGTGGAGATTCCTCTGCTCTCCAGGAGTGTAACTGCATGAGGGGCAATCTGGGGTCCAGGATGTGTTCCAGCAGATGAGGCTTCATGGCCCATTGAGCGAGCCAATCCTTCGGCCATTTGAGAGCGGCATGAATTGCCGACGCACACGAAGAGGAGTTTCATGATAGACACGGACAAGTGAGGGCATATGAACTCTATCCTCTTCGGTTTAGGTACCATGATTTGACATAGGTCGGACAGGAGGAACCTCTGTGAAACACAAGTCCATTGTTCTAAACATTGGGATATTTGCCATCCTTTTCGTCGGTCATATATTCGCAGCAGCGATGGATGCAGACATTTTGTTTCGTATTATTGCGACATCAATTACCTTCCAAATCATATTGTTTGGGTCGGTTTCAATTTTTCTTGGTCAGTCCGCTCGAAGAGTTCACCGGCGCGAAACCAACCGATTGTCATTCGTTGTAGCCCTGCCGCTTTCCGTTGGACTGGGCTGGGCATATGGAGGAATGGAATGGCAGTTGCTTCCTGTTGCAGTCATCGTCTTTCCCACGCTTCTAAGTCATCTGATTGTTGATGTTCTGATGCGCCGATGACCCTAAACCGAGCGACGGGTTCCTTCCATTGGCGGTGGGTGGGTTGAAGTAGCCCAATTCATTCGTAAAACCATGGCCGATTCACCCGTGACCCTCAACTCTCCAAGTGTCGGGGAGTCCACTCCAGCACCCGATCCATCGCCTCAAGAACAAAAACAGATGGAACAAGCATATGCGCAGATGAAGCGGAAGATGTCGATGGAAGAAATTGGTCGCCAGATCAAACACAAAATCATGGTATTGTCCGGGAAAGGAGGTGTGGGTAAATCCACAGTAAGTACGGGTCTTGCGCTTTCACTCGCCCAGCAAGGGTTCCGTGTTGGAATTCTTGACATTGATATCACTGGCCCGAATGTTCCCAAAATGATGGGGCTTGATGGTCGCCGACTTCATGTCGAAAACAAGCGCATTCATCCTGCACAGGGGCATCTCGGCGTGAAGGTCATCAGCATGGCCTTTTTACTCGAAGATGAAGATACTCCAGTTGTTTGGCGAGGACCGATCAAGTTGGGTGCTATCCAGCAATTCATTGGCGACGTTGAATGGGGAGAACTTGACTACCTTGTCATCGACTTCCCACCAGGCACCTCTGATGAGCCTCTTACCGTGGCTCAATCGCTACCGAACATCGACGGTATGGTCATTGTTACAACTCCTCAACAAGTCGCTCTCTTGGACAGCCGCAAATCAATCACCTTTTCTGAATCTCTCAAAGTTCCAGTCTTGGGTGTTGTTGAGAATATGAGCGGATATACCGTACAAGGGACGGCTGAACCCGGCAGTACCTTCTCGATCGCAGGACCTGGTGGGAAAACTGTTGATGCTACCGCAGACGAAGAAGGACGATTCCAGTTTACACTGGATATTTTCAAGCAAGGTGGAGGAAAGTCCACCGCAGAAGAATTCGGAGTTCCGTTCCTTGGGGCGCTTCCATTTGACCCAGGATTCGTTCGTGGTGGCGATGATGGTGTACATCGTATCGTGTCGGACCCTGAAGGTGCTTCGGCGATTGCCTTTGCGAAAGTAGTCTCCGCTATTCAAGACCAACTTGGAAACGGCTCGGATGATGAGCTTGAAATCATTTGAGGTGAATCTATGAGTTCAGAACTTCCTAACCTCAAGAAAATTGAGCGGAAAACTACCGAAATGGTCCTCTCATACAACGATGACACCACCTATGTTGTCTCCTATGATGACCTCAGACATGCTTGTCCCTGTGCTAAGTGTTCTCCAATGCGTAACGACGATGAAACCAGCAAAACCCTTCGCCGTCAAGTTGAGGCTCATCCTCCTGAGAAACCACAGGTTCGGGCCATTGGAAGATATGCTATTGCTTTTGAATGGCAGACGGGTTGTTCAAGCGGAATCTTTCGCTTTGAGCGCATTTACGATCTCGCACAACGAAAAGACCCTGACCGTGGCAAGCCCTACGTGCATGGAGCATGGTAATCGTTCCAAATCTGGTTCAATGATACGACGCATTATTGAACAGGACTCACCGACCGCTGTTTGGAGTTGATGTTGAGTGCAGAGTGTTTACCTCACTTGGATGATCAGTGCACTCGCACTGGGAGTCATTCTTCTGCCGGTGTTTAAACCTCCATGGGCTAATGTTTCCTTACCTCCGTTTGTAGATTTCTTTCGTCGGTATTGGATCCACATACTGATTGTTTTTTTCATCTACAACGCAAAAGATGGCTTGGACCAAATTGACCGTCTTTTGATGGCAAGTACCGGCCTAGATATGACGCCTTACATTTGGGCCGTAGAAGGGAATCTTGTGCTCTGGGTCCAACAAACCTTTCAAAATTCGCTTCTTACGACCTTCCTCACCCACTTTTATGTGGCGGGGTTCATGTTCATTTGCTATGTTTCTATCTTCTACTTCGCATATTTTGATGACCGCTGGCTCGCAGACAGAGTGACCCTCTCGATAGCTTGGGTGTATATTTTGGCCGTCCCGTTCTATCTGTTTTTCAACGTCAGAGTGACAGGTGACACGATTCCAGAAATGCAAACCTTGGCGTATACTCTTACTCCTGAAATCGCTGATTGGTTCCGCCGTATAGACCCGTTTACCAACGGTATGCCCTCGCTCCACATCGGAATTCCATTTGCTGTCTGGTTGTGTTTGACCCGTTTTGATGATGATCGCCGATGGAACCGATACAGGCATACCGTGTTCATCTACACTGCAGTCACTGCATTTACCATTATTTACCTTGGAATTCATTGGTTCTTAGATATCATTGGAGGGATGCTAATTGCCGGAGCGGCAGTCTCTCTTGCGGACCGGACGTCCAACACATGGTGGAAGTTTTTCGATGAGCGCACCATGAATGCCCGTATTGTGACGGTGCTGACGAAGCCAAAGGATGCCCTCGGTTTCATCAAAAGAAGATTTCAATCTACTGTTCTCCGATATCGCAGCCCAACAAGCCGAGAAACCGGAAGAATCGCTTTCGTTATTCTCATTGTAGTTTCCTCAGTCATTACGTGGGATTTGACCCACAGCGCATTACCAGCCGGTGGTGTAGAGGCTCCAGAAGGTGCGGCAGCGGTTGACGGATGGTTGTTCACCCTTGACAATCAAAGTGGTGAAGCCGTCATGCTTGTCCATAATCTGTCTGAAACAGGCTCAGAACCGTACGAACTCGTTTCATTGGAGTTGACGATTGATTCACCCTATGCAGTTTCGGGGACAACCTTGGTAGCTGCGAATTCAACTCATCTGTCGGTGGTTGATGTTGAGCAAGATGATGTGCTTCTCCATTCAATTCCAATGGAACGCCCCGACCGGTTAATGTTGGTAGATTACGGGGTAAAACTCGCTGTAGTCTACGTGCAGAGTGGGGATTTACTTGCTATGAATTTGGACGGTTCACAACTTTCTATTCCTCTCGAACCCTTCGAATCTGTGGTTTACCTTGCAGGTTCAGGCTCAGAAGTAGCCTTTGTTTCGTCTGAGGATTTGACATTGGTACATGTTATTCAAATGGGTGTCAAGGGACAGACTGAGTACCAAATTAATGCAAGCGCTGCCGTTGAGGAAGATGAAATCCTGGCGGAATGGGGGACGCCTGTCGACATGGATAATGCATCCATTGTTGACATTGCTTTCAATCGAGAATATCTTGCAGTGACGGTCAACGTCACCGCCACCGACCGCCTGGTGGTCTACAACCGTTCAACAGCCATGCAATGGCTTGGAAGCAACGCGAAATACCATGTCTCTGACCCTTCTATCGGGAACGGAATTCTTGCTTGGGCGGCTCGAGACCACTACAACCCATTAAGCCCCCGAGATGAATATCTAGACCGAGAAATTCACTTTACCACGCTTGGAACAAATACGACACAAGTTCTCACCGTTGACGAAAACGACCAATGGGGGCCTCAAGTGCTCGAAAACCATTTGGTATATTTTCAATTGGAAGATGAAACTGTTTCTGTAGAGATTCACTCATGGGAGCCAGAATTGCGCTTGTACTCCAGCATCGTTCTCCAACTTGGCGTCATTCTTGCAGTCATCATAGTGTTCTTCAACATGTGGCAGCGACAGGGAGAACGACGTAATGAGCGTTCTATCGCCCTTCAACCGTGATATCGTACTCGTAGACGAATATCGTCCAATCGAGTCAGTACTTCGCTTGCGGTAGGTACCTTGCCGCCTTGAAGAACTGGAGCCGGCCCAAGTTCAGCATCTACTCCAGCATAGCCATCTAACACCCAATCAATAGCGCCCTCCCACTGTGGGTGGGATGCACCAAGAATTTCATCGAGGACATGGAGGTCAATTCCGAACCGCTCAACTTCGTATTCAATAGCAGCTAATCCAAAGTCGATAAGGTAAACTTCCTCTTCGTTGATGAGGACGTTGTTGGTTGACAGGTCACCATGAGTCATGGCCTCTCTATGCAAGTTCCGGACAGCAGAACCGACGGATTTTAAGGACCGTTCAATAGAGTGAGGATCAGCGTTCTCGTCGTTCAGAAGTTCGATGAGTGTCCGACCTGGAAGCCATTCTAAGACCAACTGCCCTCCTTCCAAGTCTAAATCCCATACAGCAGGGACTGGGAGTCCGGTTTTGCGTAAACGGATCAGCAGACGAGCCTCGCTGGTCATTCGGCGAACACCAAGGCGATGGTCAAGGTCAGCATGGCGCCATGAGCGAGGCCGCCGTTGTTTTCGGACGGCTTGCTTCCCAAACCATGTACCTCGCCACACATCCGCCTCCGCTCCCAGATGGAGGCGATGATCTTCGATAAAGGCCATGTCCCGCTCAAAGGGTCACAGTTTTCAAAGTTCACTCCTAACCACTGTTTCAAAAGGGGTGAGCGTTTACCCCATAGTGAGAGCCATGTCATTGACCCTCCCAATGTGTTCCGTTGACTTCATGGATACATCCCTGTCCACTGAAGAACAAGCCGTGAGCGATCGAATTCAGGAACTGAAGACCCAACTTGGCGATGACCTCCTCATTCTTGGCCATCACTATCAGCGTGACAGCATCGTCATGCATGCTGATTTCCTCGGAGATTCGTTCATGCTCAGCCAGCAGGCAGCCTCCTCTACAGCAAAACACATTGTCTTCTGTGGCGTACATTTCATGGCCGAATCAGCAGATATTTTGACCACAGATGACCAAACCGTGGTCCTACCCAACATGCGAGCCGGGTGCTCAATGGCAGACATGGCCACCCTGGTAGAGGTTGAAGTGGCCTGGGAGGAGTTACTTGCAGTATCTGGGCTCAAGGACCCACTTAACAGAGAAGATCCGGATCAACCAGCGGCTCAAGGGGAAAATTACCTTGTGCCGGTTACTTACATGAATTCCAGTGCAGATTTGAAGGACTTTGTGGGTCGTCATGGTGGTGTTGTTTGCACCTCTTCAAATGCTCAGGGCGTCCTCAATTGGGCTTTTGAACGAGCAGGTGATGGTGGAGCAGTGTTGTTCTTTCCCGATCAACACCTCGGGCGAAATACCGGCATTGCCATGGGAATTGATACAGAAAAAATGCCTACTTGGACGCCTGGAATTGGCGCCACGGGTGAGATAAAAGATTCCAGAATTATTCTTTGGCATGGTTTTTGCTCCGTACACAAGCGATTCACACCAGAACAAATTCATACGTTTAGGGCAGAACATCCCGATGGAATCGTTGTGGTTCATCCTGAATGTCCGCGAGAAACCGTGGACTTGGCCGATGCTTTCGGCTCCACACAATACATTCGAAATTTTGTCGGGGAACTACCTGCGGGCGCCTCGGTTGCAATTGGTACAGAAATCAACATGGTCGCACGCCTTGCTAGGGAGCACCCAGACAAGCACATAGAATGTCTTGACGATGAAATTTGCCCGTGTTCCACCATGTACATGATTCATCCTGCTTATCTCATGGACGTGCTCGAACGTCTGGTGAAGGGAGAGAAACCCAACCAAATTATTGTTCCAAATGACGTTCAGGAAGGAGCACTTTTGGCCTTGAATCGAATGCTGAACATTCTCAAGTGAGTTTAATTCAACAACGATTCGGTAACCTTCCAGCCCAGTAATGCAAGGGCAGGGCCTGCTAAGGCAGTTGCTGAAATGTAACCCGTCAATTCTGCCCAACGTTGTTCATTCCAAAGGGTGGCACTCTCAATTGAAAAGGTAGAGAGGGTGGTAAATGCTCCGAGTAACCCAGTTCCAAAGAGGAGTGCTTGTGTTTCACTCAATGTGTTAACCGCCACAGCCGCGGTGACCACCCCAAGCAAAACTGAGCCGACTAAATTAACTGTTAGCGTTCCCCAGGGAAACGAATCTGAGGGCATGCTTTCACTCACCCAAAATCGGAGAAGGGCCCCTAAAGCGCCTCCGGCTGCCACTGCGATCCAATCAGAAACCATGTTCTATGGTCGCCACTCCATGATATCAAATTACCTTTGAAATCTCGGTGAAAAGGAGGCATCGTCATAGGGAGTGACAGACTGGGATGGTTGATGTCCACCGTTATTTGGTTCTTGACCGGAAACAAAGGCAAACTCGCCGAAGCAGCTGATCATCTCTCGCCTTTGGGATTTGAAGTACGTCAATTGAACTTGCCGGACGGGACGATTGTTGAACCTCAACATGATTCCTTGGAAGATGTAGCCATCGCCAAACTTGAGCAAGCAAAACAATATCTCCCTGAGGGTGAAACACACGTGATGGTTGAAGACGCAGGTCTTTTCGTGGCACCTCTGGATGGATTTCCGGGGATTTATTCCTCATATGCCTTCAAAACCATCGGCTATCAAGGCATATTGAGGCTTCTTGACCATCTTCAAAGCGAGGATCCCGTCCAAGCGGCTAGTCTTCGTAGCGCTTCGTTTCAAGCAGTGGCTGCACTGTGGGATGGAGAGAACATCATTCTTGGAACCGGATCGTGTCCAGGAGCCATATCAACCGTCCCAAGCGGAGAAGAAGGTTTTGGATTTGACCCGGTGTTCATACCGCTTGACCTCGATGATTTGGGCCAACCTCTTCCACCCGGAACCTATGGCGTCACGAGCACTCACGGAGCAACCTTTGGCACAGTTTCTATGGAAATCAAACAAAAGTTCAGTCACCGCAGGCGTGCTCTAGACCGCCTTGTTGCTGAACTATCAGGCGATAACCAAGAATTGTGATGGTGTTGGGATTCCATCACCGTCATAAAGAATCAATGTTTGGGGTGAACGAGGGACATGGGATTCGCAAGGACCGTCGTGGCTGTAATGTTCCTCTCCGTACTGGGGTTCTATCTCTCATCTGTTGGTGAATTAACTGACGAAGCCAAGTGGGGATCAGTGGCGCTAATGGGCGTTCTTGCCTTTGGATGGATTAATCTTGGAACAGCACCGAGAAAGACTGCTGCAGCACCTCAGCCCCGTTCTGCAACGCCTGTTGAAGAGCAAGTTGGTGTTGAGGATGAAATCGAAGTTGAACAAGATGACGATATTCCTGAGCCTGTTATTGTTGAATCTCTGGATGGTGCAACACTTCGAGAGCGCAAGTTAGCCAAGATCGCCGCCGCTGCATCCGCCCAAGCCGCCTCATCAGATGCTGTCGATGAAGAATCAAACGAACTTGAAATCACAGTTGAGTTGGAAGATGTTCACACCGCTGGGGAATATGTTGTTGAAGTTAGTCCAGAATCTGTTGAAGATGCAGATATTGAACTCACTGTTAAGGACCGACGAAAGCGACACGAGGAAATCCGTCAACGAATTAAACAACGTCGCCAAGGACAAATGGCAGACATTCGTGCTTCCACAGCAAAGATGTGGGAAGACCACGCTGCTGGCGAAGATTTGGTGGCATTGCTTCAGACACCAGGGCATGGTCACTCGGTCATGGTTCAACCTGAGCACCCAGCACCAGGTCATGTCTACGGCGCAACTTTTGTACGAATAGACGAAGGCCGAATTCTCAAACTCCGTCTTCCTCTTGATGATGGTTTTGAATCGGTGATCAAAACTAAACCAGAGCCTCAAGCCGAAATGCCGGAACTCATTGGTGCAGATGGTAAAATCCTGCCACCTCTCATTGGAGCAGATGGTAACCCACTACCTTTGCCACCCTTGCGCGCATCAAGCAATGCCCTTTCAGCACTGCGTGAAGAGATGAAAGAATAACCTCTCTTTCGTTATCGTTCTGGCTGATATGCCGGGACTTTACACCTATATTTTTTTTATATACGGTCAACCAAAGTATACTTTGTACAACGTACAACTGATGTTCCATGTTGAAGAATTGATATCCCATTTTACCCGATAAATCGTACCCACACGGCGGAGGCGCTCATCGAAGCCCTCTGCCAAGGTAAATCGGGGTGAAATCTAATGGGAAAAACCAACAATAAAAATAACACTGGAAGAAGAATCCACGGTCGAAAGCTCAACCGTGAGAAGAACAAGGAGAACCGAGTCCGTCGGAACCGTACGGTCGTCAGTGGGGGTCTTAGCGATCCTCGTGCAGAACGAGTCCGAAAGGAATACCTAGAACAACGCGATAGACAGGCTCGCCAACGAAGCGATAGACTCGTTGCTAAGGGTCCTTGCTGCTTGACGCAAGAAGCCCTTGTTGCTCGTAATATACGAATGCACAAGCAACTCGTTAGTGCAGGCAGCCGTGCTTACAACACGACCACTGGAACGCATGACATTCTCGTCATTGATGCGTGGTTTAGAAGTGCGAACAGTCGCCATATGGCGCATTTCCGCTTGTATCTTCGCGAGAACAACATTCGAACCGTAGGATGATTCTTCTGTGAATGGTCGCGACCGAGCGCAATCTCGGGCTGAAGAGGGGCAACGGCCCCTCTCCTTTTGTGCCGATAGGCTGTCGCTTGGTCGAGGGCGAGTAGTGAGCGGCGACGACGTTATTCTTTTGGACGGCGATTGCGGGCTATGCACGCGGCTAGCTGTATTCATGACTCCTAGGATGGCGCCAACAGCCTCTCTTCGCTTCTTAGCTATTGAAAGTGCAGAAGGCCAGGCCATCATTTCAACCTTCCCGCAGCACATCCAAGAGAAGGATACCGTTTATCTCGTGCGCAATAATAAACCGTACATTCGGTCCTCGGCAGCCCTTAGGTTTCTGTTCTACATGCGATGGTATTACGCCATGTGGTATCCATTTGGATGGATTATTCCGTTACCGATTCGTAATCTTGTCTATCGATTTGTAGCACGATACCGCCACCGTTTCTTCCGAAGGCCCGTGTCTTGCGTCTTTCCGATGCCGAAATCAGACCAAGCGTAACTTCACTTGTGCTTCCATTGGGGTGTTTCTCGGTTGATGAAGGCTTGAACACCGATTTCCTTGTCCTCGCTATCAAATAATCCAGCGAATGCAGCCGCTTCGGTAGTTACTCCATCGGTTAACGATTCATCAAGCGCACTTCGCACAACTTCCTTTCCAACACGTAGAGCATGCGAAGATTTGCTGCCGATTCGGCGCGCCATAGAAACTACTGTTTCTCTCAGATCTTCAGGAGCAACAACGTGGTTGACAAGTCCGATGCGATGTGCTTCATCAGCTGGGACCATGTCACCCGTCATGATCATTTCATGCGCCTTTCCATATCCTACAAGGCGTTCTAAACGCTGTGTTGCTCCGTATCCCGGAATGAGTCCTAGATTGATTTCAGGTGCGCCGAACTTGGAGCGGTCAGAAGCGATACGAATGTCACATGAACAAGCAACTTCACATCCTCCCCCGAGGGCAAATCCATCGACCATGGCGATGGTCGGTTTTGATAGGTTCCACAAGGCCTCAACAGCATTATCGGTGAACTTGACTCGGATGACTTCACTTCCAGCACCTGCAAATTCGGTGATGTCGGCTCCAGCAACAAATGCATGAGGCTTGGCTCTCTTCCCTTCAGCAGGAGAATTTGGAGGAGCACCAGTCACGATGAGCACACGCACATCTTCTCGTGCTTCCACCCATGCACATACTGCTTTCAATCCGTCCATCACTCCCGCATTCAAAGCATTGAGTTTGTCTGGTCGGTCAATCGTTAGGCAAGCGATTAAGCCAATGTTATGTTCGTCATCGATTGGAAGGAGTTCCACTTTCAATACTTCACTCTCCGGAGCGTTCATAGTTTAGCCCAAAGGGTTCCTGTTCATGATTTCATCGCTCAGTTCGTAACAAGGTAAGAGGCAAGGTATGAAATCCTCCCTCTCTGTGTCAACAGTATGGCTGAAGATGCCCGTCCTCTGGTTAGCGCAAAGGATATGGCAAAGAAATACGGTGATTTTATCGCCCTTCATCCCCTCAATGTTGAGGTTCACGCTGGAGAGTTTTTTGGCGTCTTTGGTCCAAATGGAGCGGGGAAATCCACGTTCATCAAACTCCTTACTGGACAATTGCGTCCAAGTAAAGGCCAGATTGAAGTTTTAGGCGTAGATGCAGTCCGGGACCCTCAGAAGGTCAAGGCCAACATTGGTATTGTTCCTGAATCAGAATCCCCACCGTCGTTCCTCACTCCTGCCGAATTCCTAGAATTTGTCGCCCGCTTGCGTGGTGTTGATGATATGAAAGCTAAGGTTGAGCACTGGCTTGATTGGTTTGGAATGCAAGAAAAGCGAGATACCATGTGCAAAGACTTGTCTAAGGGTCAACGCCAAAAAGTAATGCTCGCAAGCGCATTTATTCATCGTCCTAAATTGCTCTTTTTGGACGAACCGTTTGCAAATTTAGACCCGATTTATCAGCGTAAATGCCGTCAATGGTTGCTCGACCATGTAGCGGAAGGCGGGACCATCTTCCTGTGCTCCCACGTGTTGGAAATGGCGGAGCGAATGTGCAACAGAATGGCTATCATCAATGATGGTAAGGTGCTGGCTGCGGGTACAGTCACTGGCTTGAAGGAGTCTCCAGATGAGACACTGGAGGATGTATTTATCCGCCTGGTTGGGCATTCAATTGAGGATGTTGAACGGTTCACGGATGAAGGGATTTCCGATTCGGAGGAATGAACTTGGATACCACGTTCATTGAATCTCGCGATTGGGACGATGAGATTTCTGAACGTCTTCCATCTCTCGGCACCTCCGCCCACGGGGCGGAATTGACCGAACCACTACGGGGGTGGAAGGCGTTTTCAGCGACCTTTCGGGTCATGTTTATTGAAGAAGGAAGAAAGAGTGTTGAATTTGCTAAAAAGCGGCAAATGGTACTCTTTCCATTGTTGCTTACGCTCGTTACGGCGATCTCAACCATCGGTTTACAATTTCTAGTGGGGGACTCGGCTGCCCAAAGTTCCGACCTTGACAACAAGACTTTCACCTGGCAGGAACTCCGATTTGCGCTCCATCTACCATTGTTCATGTTCTCTTTGGGAATGGGAACCTTTGCTTTCATTGGCCGAGATGCCATCATTCGTCGTACAGGGACTAAAAATTTCCTTCTTGCAGCCCCAGCACTTCAACCACTGCCGAATTCAATGGCCCACTTCGCCTATTTTTTCAAAGATTTGGCATTCTATGTTATGCTCATTCTCACTCCTATCATTGCTGGTATGGCACTTGGAATTCTTCTTGATGGCGTTGCTGGTATACGCACCCCGCTCCTTTGGGCTTCGCTGCCTTGGACATGGCTTGCGATGGCAACTACGTTAGGGCAGGGTCTGGCTCTTTCATTCCTTGCTTCGTCTCTATGGTTGCGTGGGCGGCCGTTTACCATCATCGGCCCTGTTGGGATTGTCGTTATTGGAATCGGCGTTGGCTTAGGATGGCTACCAACTGAACTGTTGCTTTGGGGGTTAGTGGCACAATCAACACAGAACGGCCTTTTCATTCTTGGAGGGTTGATATTTTCTGTCGGGTTGGGCTTATTCGCATCAATGCTGATTCTTGATGACTTTGACGTAAGTGTCGTGGAACGAGGAGATCTCCTCGCTCCAATTTACGGTCGACTAAATTTCCTCGGTAACGGTGAAATTCGTCTTATTGTCGCAAAAGAGTTCGTCGATTTGTTCCGTTCAGGTGCGATAAAAAAGATGACAGTTTCCTATGCGATTCCACTTCTTGTATTGCTTGGTATGGCTTGGTTGGTTGATTTCGCAGAGGCTCCAATTCCCATCAACCTCCTTTCCTATGCACCGTTTTTAGGTTTTTTCGGATTCAATTTTTATTCGTGGCTCACCATCCTTGATTCACCAGATTTCATGAATGGCTTACCGCTCAAGGTACCTGATTTAATCCGAGCCAAAGTTGTAGTTTACTTTCTAGCAACCTCATGGATTTCCCTGATTTTCATAGTGCTAATGGCGTGGCGGTTAGATGAATGGGCATCGTTACCTACCAGCATCATCGTCATGTTTGCTAACTCGATTTACATCGTTGCCTTAACCGCCTTTTTGATGGGGCTTCGCCCGAATAAAGCCATCTTTGACGCATCGATTATGATCTGGTTTTGGATTGGCACCGTTCTCCCATTACTCGGGCTGTTTTTGCTATCCTTTACCCAAGGAGATGTATCATTGTACGGGAATTGGTGGGAGCGAGCCTCACAGGATGGGTTGGCGGCAACCGCCCAAATGTATGATGATTCAATGGTTCAGCAAGGATATTTGGGCATGATTGTGATCTCTGTAGTTCTTCTCCTTGCCTCGGCAGTTCTTTGGAAAATGATGGACCGCCGATGGGGACGAGCAGAGTTCTCAAACTAATCTCTGAGGCCTCGTTTTGGGGGTATGTTATTGAGCATCAGTCACGGGCCCTTATTCATGGCTCGGGTCTATGCAGTCTGCGGAATGCCTGGCTCGGGCAAAGGTGAATTCGCAGCAGTCCTCTCCAACGGTGGAATTCCAATTGTTTCAATGGGAGATATGGTTCGGGCTGAAGTTCGTTCACGAAACCTTCCTGAAAACCCGGGTATTTTTGGTGAAGTTGCTGCTGAACTGCGTGCAGATTTCGGAGAAGATGTTCTTGCGGTACGTCTTGGGAATAAGGTTGACGAACTTCTTAAGGCAAATTCAATCGTTCTCATCGAGGGCCTTAGAGGAACAGCAGAACGTAGTGTATTTTCTCAAAGATGGGGTGATGCTTTCCGAACCGTTGCAATTGATACAAGTGAAGAATTGAGATTCGAACGAATTCAACAACGAGGGCGTTCAGAGGACGGCGATAGAGCTGCTTTTGAAACTCGTAACCTTCGGGAAACCGGGTGGGGCTTGGATGTTCTCATCGATGAAGCAAACGCTGTTATTTCAAACGACCTTGATTTGGAGGCTTTTGTAGCTGCTTGCGAGGATTGGTTATATTCGGTAAAAAGCGCTTGAAAAAACTTCCATTGTGGCTTTGGCTAAAATGTCCACAGGGGGTCGTTTTAGAGTTCTTTTTCACCCAAGTGTTATAGTCGGGGATAGACTGTAGCCAAATGCGTTCGGCGAAGGTGATGACCATGGCAAGAAAAAAAGGTGGTGGAGAACGACGGCAACGAGCCAAACAACGTCAACAGTACGACGAGTTGGACAAGTACCCAGTTTTGCCCCCTCACGCCTTTGCACGCATTGTTCGTGACCGCACAACTTTAAACATCATTTACCAAATCATTGAACCTCCGATGACGAAGAAGGAACAGGAGCAGCGGGACGAAATCCTGGATATTTTTATCCGTTCACTCACTGCAAACATTGAGGAAATTGACTCAAATCCAGACGCCTATGTTCGTGCTGCAATGGATAAAGTCATCAAGGCCTACAGCATGAAAATTAACAAGAAGTCTAAATCTAAGATTTTCTATTACCTTCGTCGTGACCTTATCGGATACGGCCCGATGGACGTTTTAATGAACGATGTTAACGTTGAGGATATTTCCCTCGATGGAACAAACGTCCCTATTTTTGCCTACCATCGAAAGTTTGAATCTGTGGAGACTACCTGCGTTTGGGAAACCGACCACGACTTAGAATCTTATGTTATCAAACTCGCCCAGCGCTGTGGAAAACACATTTCAGTCGCATCTCCTCTCCTCGATGCTACTCTGATGGACGGTTCGAGAATTGTCATGAAGTTGGGCCGTGAAGTTTCAACCCGTGGTTCTGCATTCTGTATCCGACGGTTCAAGGACGACCCGTTCTCTCCTGCCGACATTGTCGCATTCCGAACGATGTCTTCCTTGATGACTGCCTATCTTTGGATTGCATTCCAAAATGAAGTGCCTATGCTCTTCGTCGGAGGTACGGCTTCTGGAAAGACAACGACTCTCAATGCCATGTGCATCTTTATCCCATGGCAGATGAAGATTGTATCAATTGAATCCACTCGTGAAGTTAACATTCCACAGCCCAACTGGGTTCCTGGACTGACCCGCCAAGGGTTTGGTGGAGAATCATCAGAGGGTGAAATTGGTGAGTTCGAGTTGCTCAAAGCAGCTCTCCGTGAGCGGCCAGAATACATCATTGTCGGGGAGATTCGTGGTGCAGAAGCCTATGTTCTATTCCAAGCCATGGCTACGGGTCACTGTGCATACTCCACGGTTCACGCAGACTCGGTTCCCTCTCTCGTCCACCGTTTGGAAAATAAACCAATTGACATCCCACGCGTTCTTCTTCCTGCTCTGGAGGCTTGTGTCATTCAGATTCAGACCCGTATCAACGGAAAGCGTGTCCGAAGAACCAAGCAAATTGTTGAAATTGTTGGTATTGATCCGAACTCTCTGGAAGTGATCACTAACGAAGTGTTCCGATGGGACGTTACCACTGACGACTTTATCTTCAGTGGGAAGTCGTATGTTCTTGAGAAAATCATGGTTAAAATCAATTTCAGCCAAGAAGAGATGCGTCGCGAATTAAGGACACGTAAGCGTATTTTGGAATGGATGGTTCTCAATGATATCCGAAAGGCAGACCAAGTTTCACAACTCGTCACAGAATATTACGTACGGCCTAATGAAATCATGGCCCGTGTTGACGGATTGAAGTGAATGAAAAGAATACAGTGGTGATTGCATGGACCTAACGGCATGGCAGCGAATCTGTAACCGAATTCTCGGTGCTGCTGTTCGCAAACGAGCTCGTAACGATAAGAAATTGTCGGCGAATCTTGTCAAGGGCTCCATGCCAATGATGCCAGAGGTTTATCTCGCAACGGTCATCATTACCACGATTGCTATCGCGTTAATCTCATGGGGAGTTGTTGGGATTTTCTTCATCCCCGAAATCGGAGTCATTGCATTCTATGAAGGGATACAGGCAGCTGCCTCTGTGGGTCCTTGTTTTGAGTGGGAATATTGGAACCCGGACCTGATTAATCCAGCCTTACCCGGAAACGGATGTCCTGAATACTCTCTCCAGATATTCCCTCCGTCTCTCAAAATCCTCATCATTTTTATCGGTGGCTTCCTTATTCCGTATTTTGCCTACAAGCACAACAAAGGCGGCGCTGCACGAGAAGCAAAGCGACGAGGTGACATGATTGAGAAGTATCTTCCTTACGCTGCTTCCTATACTGCAGCCATGTCTGCTGCAAACGCAACTCCAAGCAAAATTTTCCGCTCGCTAGCGATGAATAAAGACATCTATGGAGACGTTGCAGACGACGCTGCGATGGTTTATCGAGACGTAACGTTGCTTGGTTACGACCTTATCACAGCGATGAAGATGAGTGTTGACCGTGCTGCTTCAGTTTGGCTGACAGAGTTTTTCCAAGGAATGGTTGGAACTCTCACGGCTGGTGGCCAACTCAAGTTGTATTTCCTTAACCGAGCAGAGCACTACATGCGTGAGAATAGAACTCGCTTGCAAATGTTCCTTGAATCCATTGCTTTACTTGCTGAATCTTACATTGTTGTCGCAGTTGCTATGCCCCTTTTCCTAATCGTTATGCTCGTCATTATGTTCTGGGTCTCAGGTTCAGGAGCACAAATGAGTGAAGGAATGCTGTACGGGATCGTTCTGGGCTTCATTCCGATGATTCACATTGCTTACGCAGTTTTGGTTTACACCAGCAGTAAGGAACAAGACATGTAGATGGAGGTGAAATCATGGCACGAAAAAAGGAAAAAATCATCGTTGACTTGGATTTGCCCAAGGACGATTCTACAATGACTCGCCTCTATATTATCCTCTTCTTTTCCATCATTTTTGGCCTTGCTTCAGGTCTCTTTTGGATTGCAAACTCTGGATTTGTCCCTACTCAAAACGGCGAACCGATGTTTACCAACCTGTATTGCGGGGCAACGGCAGAGGATGCAGTAGGGAATCCAACAGGAGAATACTTCCAAACGAATCAAAAGCCAAATTATGAGGCGAATGAGACATGCTCGATTCTCCAAGACCGGCCCGATCGAGTCACATGGGAAGGAGAAGAATGGAGTCTCGTCACCAAACGAGGTAAAAATTTCGATGTACCGGGTGTTGAGGAGCGTTCAGCGACAGGTTCTTTGAACGTATTGCAGCCCTTGTGGTTGAACTGTACTGTTGAAGCGTCAACCAATGCCGAGTATACTGTAGCAATCCGCTCATCAAGCGGTGATATAGAGGATTGGTACAATGGGACGGCGAACAAAGGTAAATGCGGTATTGAACTCATTACCATTGCTCCAGGTGATCGGTACGAGTTGATGTTCCTAGCCGTTGATGAGAGCGAGTATTTGGATAAAGTAACCTTTGACATGACAGTTCATTACTTCGATGGAATTCCTGCTAACATGAACAATATGTCTCTTTGGCTTGGTCCAGAAGTCGGTGTGGGGCCTGTCAAAATTCACCCGACAATTTTCTTGAATTTCTTTGGATTAACGTTCTTTTTGTTCATCTTCCCTGCTTCTTATTACTGGGAAAAAGTTGAGGCTAAGAAAAACGAAGTTGAAGAAAAATTCCCGGATTTCCTGCGTGACCTTGCAGAATATTGGAAGGGAGGGCTTTCGATGACCGTCGCGGTTCAAACCCTCGCGACGTCAGAATATGGAGCACTGAATGACGAAGTCAAAAAGATGTCAGACCAGCTGAGTTGGGGTATCAAGTTCAGCGACGTCATTCTCCAATTTGCGGAACGAGTTGGAACACCGCTTGTTCGCCGTGCTATCGCGTTAATTGCTGAAGCAGACCGCGCCGGTGGAAAGATTTCGGATATTCTTGTAACGGCAGCAAACGATTCTCGCGAATTGAAATTCTTAGAGGGTGAACGAAGACGAGCCATTGGTTCGTATATTGCTGTTATTTGGACTTCGTACTTCGTTTTCCTTGGGGTTATCGTCGTTCTCGCAAAGGTGTTTATTCCTGCTATTGCAGGCTCAAACTCAAGCGGTGACGATGGTGGCGACAGCGGTGGTCAAACCATCGGAAACATGACCATCCGAAACATTGATCCGTTGTTTTTCCTGACAATTTTCTATTATGGAGTGACCATGCAGGCTTTGGGTAACGGCTCAATGGCTGGATTGATGGCGACAGGACGATTCTCAACCGGTTTCAAGCATTCAGGAATGATGATTGTCGTAGCTCTGGTCATCTTCAATTTCGTCGCTTTCTCTCCTGACTTGATCGGTGTCACCGAAATACCGGGCCTTAACCCGTCACGAGGAACTTTTGTTCCTACGCCGTTGTTTTGGGGATGACGGAATGAAAACTGATGACGAAGGCCAAATTCACATTCTTGAGATGCTGACGCTATTTTGGCTGTTCTTCATGTCCGCAACGTTTCTGATTCGTGTTCAGGTTCCCGATTCACAATCTGTTGCGCTTGATGCATCACTCGAGATGGCTGGAAGCGATGCGATCCGTTATGGATTGGGACTTGAGGCTGAAATCAACGGGGAAAACCGCTTGGAAGAATTACTGGCGAACGATGACCGAGAGGGGGTATGTGACCTCTTGCAATCTGCAGTAGCTCCTGGAAAGGAAGCCAATTGCTGGCTCGCTAAAGACAGTTCAGTATCAACACCTCACGGGACGGTTGGTACCCCGGCAGGGGGTACTGTTGCTGTTCATCATCTAGTCGTCGTGGGGTCACATGCTTGGACGGTTACCCTAGACATATGGGCCCGAGGAGGTGGAGCTTGATGTTGAAGAATGAACTATCCCAACGGGATGGAGCACAGATGCTCCTCGCAACAGGCGTTGTCTTGTTGATGTCACTTCTTTCAATGGCCATTTTTGGAGTTAAAGTAGCTGGATTAACCATTCCACACGACGCTGCCTCCGATGATGTTATTGTTGCCACGGAAGAGGTAATGGAATCACTCCATCCGCTCTCACAGGCTCGTACCGATATGTGGGTCGCAGGCGGATTGGAAGGTGTTGAAGCCGCAGATTTGGCCTTAGGGACCGTTCATGATGACCTCCTTCATCATGGAGAGCTTCGTGGTGTTGAAGTAAAATTGACTAACATTAACATTTCTGAATTAAATCCGAATCAACTTAGCGTTACGGGGCAACTTGGAGTTTCAGATGGAGAAGCAATGCTCAGCGTCGATATTGCTTTTATCCTTGATGTTTAACTTGGGCGTGCATGTTCGTCAATAGTGCGATTAAGCAACGTGAAAATTCGTTCAACATCATCATCAACCCGTGTAGGGTCAACGATAGGCCAACGAGCAATTCTTGCCCGTTCAATAAGTCCGTCCTGGATGTGACGAATGCGAGAAAAGCCCGCTAAGTATCGGTCAGAACGACGATATGATTGAGCGTCTCTAGATTTGAGCATCTCTTTGTGGACACGTTCCTCATCCACCTTCATGACAACACCAAGAGCGATTCCACCAGCATCCTCCCACGCTCGTAGGAGGCGTGCGCTTGGATTGATGTGAACGCCTTCAATAAGCAGGTCAATTCCTTCCCGCCTCGCTCTGTTCACCGTTGCATGTATTCCCTCTTCAACAGCCAAACATGTTTCTGTCCAATCAATGACGGCTTCTCCACTCTCTCCAATAGAAAACGAAGAACGGTGAAGAGCAGGATGAAGGTGTTCGGGGTCGCTCACCCGCATAATTTCCCTAATGGCATCGGTAGACATTATGCGCGTGAATCCAGCCCGAGAGGCTAAACCTACGGCAGCAGTTGACTTTCCAACACCTGTTGCTCCGGCAATGACCAACAATCGTGGAGGTCTGGTGACGAGTGCTTTTGCGGTTGCTTGCGCCAAACCAACTCTTCGGGTCATGAGATGTACGTGTCGGGATGAGCACATGAGGCTTCTGCCCTTCATAGAGGTCTTTTGGACACATTGAACGGGTGATTGAGGCACCGATGTGCCTTTGAAGCGAGTCAACATGGAGTGGACATGGGCGACGAAACGATGTGGATTGGAGGAGAATGGGTGGCGTCAGCTGACGGCGCAACAAGCGATGTGCTGAATCCAGCAACAGGCGAACTCATGGCTACGGTGCCTCGTGCTACCGTTGAAGATGTAAACCGCAGTGTTTCAGCATCTCGTGAAGCGTTCAACAACTCCGATTGGAAGAATATGGACCCTGCGCAACGCGGACGAATCCTCAACAAAATGGCCGCAGTCACCTATGCTAAAGCAAAGGAACTAGCAGTTATTGAATCATCAAACAACGGTAAGACCTTCCGTGAGGCACTATCAGAAATCCGTTATGGAGCTTGGACACTGGAATATTTCGCAGGCCTCTCGGATAAAATCGAGGGCAAGACCATCCCCGTTCCTGGCCCTCGCCTCAATTATACACTCCGCCAACCGTTGGGCGTGACGGTGCATATCGTTCCGTGGAACTTCCCTCTCCAACTCGCTCTCAGATCAATTGCACCCGCTCTTGCAGCCGGATGCACGGTGATTGCGAAACCCGCTTCATGGACCCCCTTGTCCCTTCTCGCTTGGGCAAAAGCAGTTGATGAGGCTGAAACAGGTCTTCCTTCGTGTGTTCTTCAAGTGCTGACGGGTTCTGGCGCTCTTGCTGGCGACGCTCTTGCTGGTCACAGCGGTGTTGACGGTGTTGTTCTTACCGGTGGTGTTCCTACTGGAAAAGCCGTCATGGCAAAGGCAAGCGAGCAGTTGACTCCAGTTACCCTCGAGCTTGGTGGAAAAGGCGCCAATATTGTCTTTTCAGACGCAAATCTACGCTATGCGGCCAAAGCGGTATGCTTTGGAATTTTCATGAATGCAGGGCAGATGTGCTGGGCTGGTTCTCGTTTGCTTGTCCATGAGGACGTTCATGATGACTTGGTCAAGGCCGTCTGCGATGAGATCTCCAAATGGCCTGTCGGGCCAGGAATGGAAGAAGGTGTACGCATGGGTTCACTCGTTCACGTGAATCACCGAGCGGAAGTTTTGGAAAAACTCGAGAAAGGACTTGCGGAGGGTGGAGAGCTCGTTCTCGGCGGCAAAGCCCTTGACCGTGAAGGTGCCTTCATGGAAGCAACGGTTGTTACAGGTGTTGACCGAAGTCACCTTCTTTTCCAGGATGAATTGTTTGGGCCGGTCTTGGCCGTAACTTCATTCAGTACTGATGAAGAAGCCTTGGACCTAGCCAATGATACTCCGTTCGGATTGTTAAACGGTGTTTGGACCAACGACCTTGGACGTGGCCATCGCATGGCTCGTGATTTGGAATGCGGTATGGTTTCCATTAACGAATATCCTATCACGTTCCCACAAACCGCCTTTACCGGATGGAAGCATTCGGGAATCGGTATTGAACAAAGTCAAGATGCATTGCGATTTTACACCAAGGTCAAGAACGTCAACGTCAAACTTTGAGGTGAAAGCGTGGCCATTGAAATTGAAACCACAGATGGTATTAGGCTGATACGCATGGAAGGCCAAGCCTCTACACAGTCGTTTTCAATGGAATTTTTACCCAAAATCGCCAAAGCCATCGATACTGCTCTTAGCGACTCCGATGTTAGAGCAATTGTACTTACTGGAGGTGGGAAGTTTTTCTCTGCTGGAGCGGATATCAATGCTTTTCAACAATCAATTGATGACGAGAATGCCCCCGAATTAATTCGCAAACTTACCGGAATACTCCATCCACTTCTCATCCGCATGCGAACTTCTCCTACCGTTCTAATTGCAGCACTAAATGGAGTTTCTGCGGGTGGTGGCCTAGGTTTAGCACTTGCGTGCGATGCTCGCATCGGCACCAAAGGTGCTCGTATGGCCGCCTCTTACTCAGGAATGGGACTTTCTCCTGATGGAGGGACGACCTGGCTTCTTCCAAGGTTTGTTGGTGAACCAGTCGCCCGTCGTTTTTTTCTTGAAAACCAAATTTGGTCTGGCGAAGAAGCCTGTTCTCACGGTGCTATTGACCTCCTTGTGGATGAAGATGTATTGCTCGCAACTGCTCATGAGTGGGCCGTCACTTGGTCTTCATGGGGAATGCATACCAAAGAGGCCACCAAGCATTTGTTACATGTCCAAACCGATAATGACTTTGATACTCATCTCAATCATGAGCGAACTCTAATTGAGGCTGCAGGAACAACATCTGCATTCAAAGAAGGCGTCAAAGCGTTTCTTGAGAAGCGCCGTCCAAAATTTGAATGAATATTTCATTGCATTTGATAGGCTACTTGAGGTTGCTTTCCACCACCCAAGCGAGTGAGCCCTATAACGAGCGCAATAACGCCAACACAAATTGAGCAGCATCCCGCACCCCCAGAAACAGCAGCCATAAGGCCTAGGCCGATGGAATCCTCCAACAGGGGTCCAAAGAGTTCGTCGTAATCAAACAAGACCATGGTCTTAGAGTCGTTGTTGGAGATAGTATATGTTTCACCAATTTTACAACTGTGGCTCTCATCGAGTGTACTGCAGACCGTACCAATTTCTATTTTTCCATCCATTCCGAGCCAGGTTGCAGAATTGTTAGACTCATACACACAGTTGTATCTGAATACATTATCGGTAACATCTGTGCCATTATTCATCACCTTAAGTACAAAAGTCTCACAAGCGTCAACCTTTCCGTTTTCATCGTTGTCGTTGTAATCTCCATCAATGAAAATGCCCCATCCGACTTCTCCCTGGCCGTCTTCATCATCGTAAACGATGTCTGCACTCGTTCCCATTTCAGTCGTGTACTTTTCACTATCAATATCGGTCCATATTTCTTCTACTTGTGCTCCAAAAACTGAGGCTATGATGAGAGAAATGACACCTAATACAGTAAAGACACCAGCAATAATCATCGGTAACTTAGGTTTCTTTTCAGGTCCTATTGTGACGGGTACCGCAGAATACGAATTGACTCCGGCCTGTGCGCCCACAGGCTGTGCGCCGATAGGGTTTGCTTCTTGGCCCTCAGTGCCATAGATACTGGATTCCATACCTACGCCTCATCGGGCTTACTGATGAAGGTATGGGAACGCTCATTCCATTGAGGTCTCTTCCGGACTACCATTTGACCAATCGTAGATTCCTTTTCCACTTTTCTTTCCCAGACGACCTTGTTCAACAAGGCGTTCAAGAAGAGGATGAGGTGCATATGCATCATCATCAAACGAAGATTGTAAATTTCTAAGAATATCTCTACGGACGTCCAGCCCTACCAAATCGGTAAGAGCAAGAGGTCCCATTGGGTGTTTGTAGCCCAAAACCATTGCAGTGTCAATGTCCTTTGCACTGGCCACTCCGTCAGCGAGCATTCGAATTGCTTCATTACCAAGAACAACACCAAGCCGGCTTGTAGCAAAACCGGGTATGTCTTTGACGAGAATCGTCGTTTTTCCCATAGCCTCTCCCGCTGATTGCGCCAAATCAATGGTCGCTTCTGAGGTTGAGTCATGGCGGACAAGTTCAAGCAATTTCATGATTGGAACAGGATTGAAGAAGTGCATTCCTATTACTTGTTCCGGGCGTGTTGTAGCATTGGCTATGTCGGCAATTGAAAGGGAAGATGTATTTGTTCCCAAGACGGCATGGATGGGTGCGTATTTGTCAATTTCTTCAAACACTTTTTGCTTGAGTTCGGGCAGTTCAGGGACCGCTTCAATGACCAAGTCCGCATTTCCAACGGCTTGAGCCATATCACTCACAGCATGGATGTTTTTCTGCCATTCAGCTTTTTGTTCCACAGAAGTTTTCCCTCGAGCGATTCCTTTGTCCCAAAAAGCGTCAATGCGTTCCATTCCCCTTTGAAGGCCGTCAGGAAAGGCGTCATAGAGCGATGTATTCCAGCCTGCTTGAGCACAAATTTGTGCAATACCAGCGCCCATAGTTCCTGCTCCGATGACGGCAACATTACGAATGCTCATGGAGGTGGGAGAACGCTCACCTTCATGATGCTTGCTCGTTTTCATGTTCTTGCTTTTGAGCGATGATTACTCCTGCAACGATGAGAGTAAAGGCTAGGATGAGCGTTGGTCCAAGTTGTTCTCCAAGCAATAGCCAGCCTCCGAGGATTCCAAACGGGGGGACGAGGTAAACATAGAATGAGGCCTTACCGGCTCCAATGACAAGGATGCCGTCTGCGAACCATACGTAAGCCAATACCGTAGAGAATACCGCAAGGAAGATGATTCCAATCCAAGCATCAAGGGACGGCGAAGGCAAGCCCTCCCGTACAACTTCAATTCCAGCCCATGGCGTCAAGAAAAGTAAGCCAACCAGGGAGGCCCAAATAGTAACCAAAACTGGAGTCAACGGTTGATGGGCATCCTTTGGAGTATCACTCATGAGTTTCTTCATGAGGATACTGGATACAGCCCAAGCAAGGGCTGCGCCAGCAATAAAGGCGTTGCCAAACCATCTGTCCAACTCTGGTATGTCGGTATTTGGGGAGGCGGTAAAGATCACAAGCATTCCTATCAACGCAAGCGTGAGTCCAACCACCAGATTGCGAGTTAAACGCTCCCTGAGAAATATAACGGCGAGAACTGCCGTAAAAAGAGGATTGAATGTAATGACGAGGGATGCATCTCCGGCTGCAGTATACTTCATTCCATACATGAACAAGGACTGGTAAAGGAATGTGGAAAAGAAGGCAATAAAGGCGATGTTTTTCCATTGTGTAGGGGATGGATAAGACCAGTCTTCAGTGCGTTGTAAGTAGAACATGAAGAGCCCAGCCACTATTACGTAGCGGATCCATGCAGCAATAATCGGTGTGACGTCTGCTGCAACCGCACGCCCCGCTGGCCAACCTAATCCCCAAATTACGGCGACAATGAGTAGTTTGGCGTGAATTTGAGCGTGTTTCATTCAAATCGCTCCAAGCCAAGTTGTAACATGCGAGATCTCGGTAAACCGATTTCTGGCAGTCCCTTGGCTGGGGCGTGGATCTTGAGCCCTTCAATCCTGCTGACATACAATCCATAACTGGCGATGTCATCGGGTCGATATGGGGTTTTGAGACCCATTTTGGTCAGGGTTTCACATGCTTTTTGTGAATAGATGGGGAACGTATTAGTGGAAAAGTGCATCCACTCTGAAATGCGTTGAGCGTCGACACTATCGAGTGTTAACAAGTGCTCTAAGAGAGACACGTCTGGGTAAGTTGCGGTTCTCAACACCATTTCTACTTCATTGACGACATCATCAGGCCAAGCATAAGGGTCTCGTTGAGCCCATTCGTCAGCGACTCGTATGTGCTCAACTGAGCGCTTTGATGTGACTGAGTAAAGGGACTCAATGTATGAGCGGTCTTCGTATGCATTGGAAACCAACTGAGGCATTTCATCATAGAAACGCTCGCACTTGGCCACATCAATGCCGTATAAGGCAACGGGGATCATCTTAATCACTCACGGTTCAAGCTTGCGTTCCGATTCCAGAAGCGATTTGCTTTGCTGACATCGGCTTTTCAGCGACCCAATCAAGTTTGAAGAGTTCTTTGAGGTCTTCTTCATCCTTTGCGATAGGGAGATGCTCGTGGAGGTAGGTGCTCCATTCTTCATCAGACCCCTCGAACTTCGTGCCTTCAACGGTAAATTGTTGGCGCTTGAATGCACCAATCTCACGATAGAAGTTTTCGTGGGGCACGTAGAGTTTCGTCGCCCCCTCAGGCAGGTAGCCATTGAGTTTTTCCACTTCAAGGGCAATCTCATCGTGGTAGTGTCCACGGGCTTCTTCGTTCAAAGTCTCCTTGATGACAGCGTCTCCATTTTCGAGTTTCTTACGCTCGTCCCAGCGTCCTTTGATGCCCCAAACATAGGACCAATGAGCAGATGAAGATGCATCAACACCAAACAGATCGTGAGCGGTTGATACCCACTTGTTGATGTATCGTTGTAACATGTCTCTGGGAATAACTCCAGCCTTGATAATTCGTCGGAGGCCGTTGGAACCGGTTCCAAGGTGGAACGATTCTTCCTTGAGCATTGGTCCCATGCTCGCAGCCAGAGGCTTGAAGGCTGAAGTTGAAAGCATGCCGAGCTGGAATTTACCATCACGGTCAACGAACATGGTGTAGCAGAAAAAGTCCAGCCAATGCGGCATTGGTCGATTAAATGCTCCGAGCAGGCGATCGCCATCTTGTGCGTTTCGCTCCAGTAATTTTTGTGCTTCTCTTCGTCCTTGTTGACCAAAGTAGGTCATCAACAGGTAGGCCATTTGCCAACCGTGGCGCTGTTCTTCCGCCATAATTCGTGCGGCTGCATAGCGGTCGTAGTCGGTTGGTGCGGTCTCGAGCAAGTGTCGCTGTTGTTCAACCGATGCAAATTCAGTGTCTCCTTGGACGGTGATCATGCTAACCAAGGCGTCTCGCATGCTTTGGTGAGGTACTTGGAGCGAGCGTTCCCACTTGGCTCGTCCTTCGTAATCTCCGAATTCAATGACGTCTCCGGCGCGCTCCCAATCAAACTGGATAGAGAGGTCAAAATCTCCCATCCATTCGCGCTTAAATCCAACGTTGTCTTGCCAGGTTGAAAAATTGCTAATCCAGTCGTCCCATGTCTTCGGTAGGTTGTCCATGTATACTGGTACAGTAGGGTCCGGTATATATCCTCTACGAACATATTCGCACGAACATGTTAGGGGCTTTGTCTGCGGATATCATCAGTGAAGGCGTGAAATACTGCGGATTCAATCCGTTGAAGCTGACTTGAGAGAGTGGATTTTGCAACGCCGAGAACCTTGGCCAACTCAGAGAGGTTGATGCGTCGAGGCACATCCCAAAATCCCTCGCGAGTTGCGACTTCAAAGACCTCACGCTGGCGAGTTGTGAGAAGACGTGAACGAGAATTTCGTGTGGACAATAGACGATGTGGTAACTGGTCGGTGCGGAAGCGGTGCATGAGTTCTCGCACCTCATCTCGTCGAGCCTCTATGGTCCATTCCACCCATCCATCTCTCACTTCAAACGGCGTTCTCGGAACGATTCCTATGTCCACGAGAGGTCGAACAAATCCTCCACCGCCAGCGGAGATATTGACGCTGAAATGTCCATCTTCTATGCTGTTATAATCATCAATTCCTTCATGCGATACGAGATTGTTCTCAAGGGACTCATCGCACCAACATCGGGCAGTACCTCTTCCTCTGCTTAACGGCATATGTTGCTCAATACGAAGGGTTGCTGATGGATGTGCTCTGGTAACATCTCCAGCCCAATGCCCTTCTGGAAGGCGGACATCAATTCGGATTTGCTGAAGCATTGCAGTTTACTCCTTTAGGCAACGGTTCTTGGTCGCACGGTTTCATCTCGTGTAACCTTGGAGGTACTAACATCAATCAGTTCGCTGAAGGTTGTTGTCGTTTTATCGTCAATCCGTGCCCCTGGCAGGTAACCGTCACACACGCCAGATGCTGCAAAGATAGCATCTTCACTCTTACAGAGGTCATGTGCTTCCCACAAGCGTGTCAAATCGTCTCCAACCATTGTCTCTGCTCGTGCCTCTTCTTCATCGGAACGGAAGACGAGGCGCCCCTCGAATACACCATCAAGTCCTCGGATCGCTGTAGCTGAAATGACACCCTCCGGAGCGGCTCCGATTCCAAGAAGTAAATCGTAAGGGCCATCAGGTTTAGCGGCCCAAATCGCACCGGATACATCGCCATCGCCCATGAGGTCTAATTGAGCCCCTGTGGCGTGAATTTCAGAAAATAATTGCTTGTGTCGGTCTCGGTCAAGGGCAACGATGCGAACATCCTGGGTTGCCTTGTCCAATACGTGAGCTGCTTGTTCAATGTTGTAAGCGACGCCACCCTCCAAAGAGACATGCCCTTTGAGAAGCGGTCCAGCCGCAATTTTGTCCATGTAACAATCCGGAGCGTGTAGCAGGGTTCCTCGTGGGGCTGCGGCAAGAACTGCGATTGAATTTGGTGTGTTGTCAGCACAATTATTGGTACATTCTAACGGGTCAACAGCGATGTCAATTTGTGGCGCTCCATCTACGCCGATCAGGTTGCCCAATGGTTCACCAATGTAGAGCATAGGTGCTTCATCTCTCTCTCCTTCTCCAATAGCAACACGGCCATCAAACGGAACGTGGTCAAACGTGCGGCGCATCGCTTCTACAGCAGCATCATCTGCAGCATTTTTATCGCCTTTTCCTCGCCATGCAGCGCTTGCTATGGCTGCTTGGTCCACTGCTTCAAGAAAGTGATGTGTAAGGTCCGACGTCATTCCCATGGCTGACGGGGGGCGCGGGTGAACCATCAATGAAGCGGTTCAGTTTCCTTTGAATTTATCAACTACTGTAAGATTAGAAATCGATGTTGACGGATATTGACCATCCTTATCTTTTTCAAGAGATTTTACCATATCAAAGGCACAAAGAAGGCCAGCTGCAACACCTGTTAGCGCTTCCATTTCAATACCGGTTTTGTAATGAGCAGATACATGAACTTCACACCATAAATCATTTTTTTCCCATGACCATGTGACTTTGGTACCCTCCAATGGAATCGGATGGCAGTGCGGAATAATACGGGGTGTTTCTTTGACGGCTTGGATGGCTGCGATGGTGGATGCTTCCAAGACATTGCCTTTAGAAACGGCTCCTCCAATGATGGCTGCTTTTGTTTTCGGTTGGAGGTTTAGTCTTCCTCGGGCCGTTGCATTACGGGCAACAACGGGTTTTTGACCAATTTCAACGATGCCTTGAATTTCTGTTTTTTCTTGACTCATCCTAAACCCTCCTTCCAGGTCTCCCCAGCCGTGGTGACTTCTTTCTTCCATATGGGTGCTTGCTTCTTCAGTTCATCAATGAGCCACGAGCATGCCTCGAAAGCTTCCTTTCTGTGCGGGCTAGCCACATGAATAGCAACGATGGGTTCCTGTGGTCCTACTGAGCCGGTGCGGTGAGATAACGCAACAAATCGGACTCCGAATTTCTCAATGGCTTCGTTTCCAAGCCGGCTCAATACCGGCGTCAATCGGTCTTTCCAGGCATCAAATTCCAACCGAAGCACTGTTTCGGCTCCTTCGTTTTCTCGTGTGATGCCGACGAAACTAACAACAGCGCCGCATCCTTCTGTCGGTAATTGTTCCAAGAGTTTGGCGGGTTGGAGCGCAATTGGCGCTTCTTCAACCAAAACTCGGTCGGGCATGACCTCACGAAGGAAACACATCATTCAAACCTCACCCCTCCATGGACAATCATGGCCGCCATAGCCGAGAAACACAAACCGGTCCTCATCATGGGCGCAGGATTGTCAGGGTTAGCGGCAGCAATCATCCTCGCCAAAGCAGGTAGGGAGGTCCATGTCCACGATATCCGAGATGATTCAGGGGCTCGTTTTGACGGAGATTTTCAAGCACTAGAAAACTGGAGTATGAGCGTAGATTTTTTTGACCAGTTGAAGGAGTGGGGATTTGACCTCTCATCCTTCAAGGCTACAGAATTTAGCAGCGTGGATATTATTCATCCTGATGACGTTATTACTCAGGCAGAAACACCAACTGTCGCTTACAGAATTGTTGAGCGAGGTACCTCAAGCCACACTATTGACCAAGGGTTCAAGCAACAAGCCCTTGATGCTGGAGCACATATTCATTACAAATCACGGGTAAAAGAAGAAGATTGTACCATCATCGCTTGCGGGCCAAAAGGAACTTCAGCGGTAGCCTATGGTGAGATTTTCAAAACTGACCATCCGAATCATATCGGTTTTCAACTGAATGATAAACTGGCACCAGGGTCTTATTCCTACCTTATTATCATCGACGGGGTTGGCCTCATCTGCACGTGCCTGTGGAGGAAGCAGAAGAAAAGCGACCGATTTCTCAACGAGACCATCGCTTGGTACGATGCGCATTACCCGGGCCTAAACCGAATACCTATCAAGAGAGTGGGAGGTAAAGGAGATTTCACCATCAACCGTCATTACAAGCAAAATGGCCGATATTACGTCGGTGAATCCGGAGGTCTGCAAGATTTCATGTGGGGCTTTGGGATGAGAATGGCAGTTTGGTCTGGAGTACTAGCTGCCCGTGATATTCTTGGAGATGGAGATTACGAGGAAGATGTTCGCCGCCACCTCATGCCGTATGTGCGAACAAGTGTTGCTAATCGATGGTTGATGAACCGTGTTGGTAATCGCACATTCAAACGGATGTGTAACGCTTGGATGAAAGATCAGAAGAAGCGTGGTGACGGCCTTATTTGGATTGGTAAACTCTTCCGACCGAGCCTCTTGAAATCCCTAGTTTATCGATGCGTAAGTCCGTTTATGTTGGTCAAAGATTCCAAGGCAATGGGGCGCGGAGTTAGACGCATGCCCTTTAGGGCTGCATTGAAGCGAGATGTGTGGGAGCCATCTGAACAAGCCAATCAAATCAAGGCGCAGTGGGACGAAATCCGTCGTGGTGGAGGCCAAGTTTCCTTTGCTGATTCCAAGGATTCTGAATCTTAAATGCAAGTTTCGCTTGCGATTTCTTCATAATACCCCCCCCTGTGGCTATTGATATGAGCGACCTTTACGGATTGAAACTCGAGCCTATGCCTAACCGCCTTGTCAACTACGGTGTGACCGAAAATGGAATCGCAGTGATTGAACTCACCTCGGACTCCGCAGGCGCTCCTCTCGAAGGGGCCAATGACCGCTCTCCAAACACTTACACCCACGGCATGATGCGAGACATTGACGAAGCAGTCGTCCGTGCTCGATTCGATGACGACGTCACCTGCATCGTACTGACCGGAAACGGGGCCTCCTTCTTCTCAGCAGGAGCGTCCATTCAGATGTTGAACAGCGTCACACCCGGATTCAAGTACAATTTCTGCCTACACGCAAATGAAACACTATCCCGCTTTGAGCAAACTTCCAAACTTGTCGTGTGCGCTATCAACGGTCACGCTGTTGGCGGTGGACTCGAGATCGCTATGGCTGCAGACATCCGTATCGCACGGAAGAACTCTGGAAAAGTCGGTCTTCCTGAAATCAACTTGGGTGTTCTCGCAGGTACCGGTGGTACCGCTCGCTTGACCCGTCTTATCGGTAAGGCCAAGGCTCTAGAAATGATGGTCACTGGTGAATTAATGTCCTTTGAGGACGCACATTCCTGCAACCTCATCAACCACATTTGGGAAGGAGATGCAGATGACTTCCGCCGAGATGTCCTCGATTGGTGCAGCCAATTTACCCTTCCAAACAAGGCTGTCAAAGCTGTTGGAAATATTAAGCGTTCTTGCCAAACTGGGCCAGAAATTCCTTTTGAATACCACCTCGCCCTTGAGCGTGAACTCCAAGCTTCATTGTTCAACAGTACCGATGCTAAGGAAGGAATTGCAGCCTACGTTGAGAAGCGTGTTGCCAACTTCACCGGCCAGTGAACCAATCATTAGGAGTGTTACTTCATGACTGAAATTCATGTCCCAGCAGATGTCCCTAACGAATTGATGGAAACCTACATCGATAACATGATGGCTGCTACAGCCGGAACAGGTTTGATGAATCTGTTTGCATGTGACCAAAAAATTGAGCACTTGAACGATGACTTCTATGACGGAGGAGCAACAATTCCTCTCAGTTCAAATGACCCAGGTCACTTGTTCGAAATTGGAGCACGAACACATTCGGAACAAACGCTCGGTGTTCTTGCAGGTCAACTTGGTCTTATCTCTCAATATGCAAGGGATTACCCAGACCTTCCTTACTTGGTTAAGCTCAATTCCAAATCACACATGGTGAAAACCTCTCAGCGAGACCCCATTTCCCAAGCTCTTTGGGACATGGATGACGTTATGTCACTGGTCCACAATGGCGTGAACGTGGTTGGGATTGGTTACACCGTTTACATTGGAAGTGAATATGAGCATGAGATGCTTACCGAAGCAGCACAGTTCATTCGTCAAGCCCATGAGCAAGGAATGATTTCAGTAGTTTGGATGTACCCTCGTGGAAAGGCAGTTGGGGATGAAAAGGATCCACAACTTATCGCAGGAGCAGCCGGCGTTGCTGGCTGTCTTGGTGCAGATTTTGCCAAGGTTAACTATCCCAAGGCTTGGGACGGAATGACCGAGGCAGAATCTTTCAAAGTCGCTGTGGAGGCCGCAGGCCGTACTGCTATCATCTGTTCAGGAGGCGGAACACTACCACCTCGTGAATTTTTGCAACGTCTTCATGACCAAATCAACATCTCAGGGTGCCGTGGAGCCGCTACAGGTCGCAATATCCATCAAAAATCTACCGAAGAAGCCGTTCGTATGACCGCTGCTTGTCACGCAATTATTTGTGAAGGGGCATCTGTTGAGGCCGCTATGAAGATTTTTTCGGGTCAATAATCCACTTTTGCCGCTGTTCCGGCAATAGATTATTCGGTATGTTTTGATTTACAACACAGGGGAGCTGGAACTCTTTTTTGTGTCATTCTTGCAAGTTTAATCGCAATTGTTTCCGAAACCTATGATTTGAGCGATTCAGTTGATACGCTTCTCGATCGAATTGACAGGTCTCAACATGTTTGTTGTAATCTTCACGAATACGGTGGTCGCACACGAAGCATAATCAGAAGATTGAGCGAATTCCGAGATTCTCATGCTTCACAAGAAAGAGGACGACACTATGGGGCGTTAGACATCTCAATTGATGACCGTTAAGATCAACTTGAGGGAGGGCAGTTCAACGCTTGAGGCAGAGGTCCTAATTGGATTTCACAGTTTTTGGTTGCTGTTTGTGGTGAAGTTTCCTTCACTGTCGATGATGATAGGTGTTCCTTCAATCCATTCGGGGCAATTATCCGAGACCCAGGTGCGTGTGGCCCACTCGCAAATATCATATCCGCCGGAGAGGATTCCAGATCGCTTGATGTATCCGACCTTGACGATGTCTTTGTCCTTGGAAAGTACGTTGCCGAGTTGCTGACTGGTTGTCCCGTGCCGCATGGACCCGTTGATGTATTCCAAAATTTCAGCAGTGTTTCGTGGGCGGTCGCCTAGGAATTTCTTGATTTTTTCACGGATGCGGGTTGTTTTCATATTCATTTCCTCCTGGTCAATATAGGGCGGTCTTTCTTAGGTAGCGCCACTGTTTCTTAGGAGCGAGGCCGCTGATATAATGCTTCCTCTTTGGAATGACGATTATGTTACACTTGGTGACTGATTGGTGGTGTTTTTTTTACATCTTGGCTCGGCTAAGTAAGTAATCGCACACCTTTCCAGTGGAAATGAATAACTAAATGTAACTAAATCCTACTTTTAGGGGTGAAGTTAATGAATGTTTTACTTGCACGGTTGTTTGAGGTGAAGAAGGTTGTCTATCCGAAGGATACGTTCTGTTGCCCATCGCAGAATTATGCTCTGGCTAAGTCAAGGCCCAAGTACGGTCTCTGAAATCGCTCAACAATTCAACATGCGAATGCCACACGCATCGCTTGCATGTCGCCAATTACGGTCAACGGGTGATGTTTATCGCGACGATGCAGGCGGAATCCGTAACGCCCTTCTCTATCTCACGCAAGCTGGCATAGAACGTATCGAGGAGGATGGACTGGCAAAAGCAAAACTCCATATTAATTCTATTCCGTTTGGCAAGGAAGGAATCATCCTACAATCGGATGACCAACATGTCTTGGTTGGTTACGTTCAACCTCCCAAATCCCCTCTTAGTTTCATACCTGATGCAGTAAATTCACGTTCTGAATCTTCCAATGGAAATGCAGGGGGGGCTTGGATAATCTGCCAGCATCGCAATCTTCGCTGGTATGATTTAGCAACACTGACCCCCACAGAGGCACCTTTGTCTGCTGGAAGCGGAACTCTTGAAGACTTCAGCGTCGGGCCAACCAAAATTGGCATTGTTAGAGGGGCATTGTTGGAACGCACAGAGGCATCAAATGTACTGGAAGGGCAATGGTTCTCCACTTCAGAGTCGGGATTAATTCCTTCTTCATTGCTCCAAGGTAACGCAGTACTCGGTACTGTAGAGGGGACAACACATGGATACGCACCGCCACAAGGGGCTCATGCAGATTTACCATCGTCCCTGGACCGAACATTGGTCTTCAATGCCATTGGTCCAGGTTGTCTAGTACTGAGCGAACAGAACCATGATGGCCTCAGAAATTTGCCTTACGAAGTCCTTCGGTCTTGGTTACGTTTGCGCCATCCAAGAATGTCTACTTCCAAACTGACTGAGCGTTATGAAGAGATGAAGTCACAATTCAACTCAGGATTGGATGGTTTGCCTCTCCCGTTAAGGCGTGACCTCATTGGTGACTTTGGTAAGGTACAATGGGCAGATTTCGATTTAGATGTAGGGGAATTAGACTTGTACGGAGTTTCTCCTGTTGGACTTGGAGCATTGTGTGAATATGTTTTGAGTCATGTAAGCATTCCCTTTGTGATTGAGTGGCCTTTCCCCCATCCCGAGCAATCATTACTCGAACGAATCCTAACTCACCCCATGTGCAAAATGCTGGTCACTCGGCACCTTGATGGAATCATGATACCAAACGCAACCGTCCACATCACAGATTCCCCAGTTCTTGCTCAACTGAGGGTTCATCTCAACAGATCAACAATTCTACCATTGGACCTTGAATCCAAACCGGAATCTCCACACCAACATCAGTCGCTTGAATTGTATCCTCTTCAAGCCGAGGAATTGATTGCAGCGAATGAGACAAAAGAATTGAATCCTCTTCACTTCACAAGAGTTGTTTCCGATACAGACGAAGCCAAAGCGATGATGAATGCTCTTGAGGCATACCCCGCTGGCAATGAAAAGATGGCCAATGAATTAGAAACGAAATGGCCTACTGCAGCATGGATTGCTTCCCCTCCGGGTGAGAGGGCAAACCGTTGGATTCGCCTTCAAGATAGAATTCCTCGGGGATGGATTGACCTTCTCCCCCCTCAGCATTTAGACCTCCAAACACTTGCGCATTCCCTTCACAAAGGCCTCAATTCGTGGCAGGAGAAGGCTTTTAGGAGGTTGACCCAAGAATTGCGGTCTTGTCCAGAGGTGTTGCTTAGCATTTCAAGGTCCATGGAAGACGGTGAAAAAGGTACCTTGATCGCTGCAATTGTTCTTGGCGCTTCCTCGTCCCTAGGAGAGGAATTTAAGGAATTGATGAAGAAAGGAGGTTCAGTATGGTTCAATCATCCTCGTCTCTCTCATCTTGTACTTCCATTGGTCTTCCCATCGGACAGAGCCATGGATACAGAGCGCCATCTTCTTTTGGAACAATGGTTGAAGGCTGCTGAGGTTCATCCGGAGAAATCGTTTATTCGCACTTGGGCTAAAGCGATTCAAACAACACAGCGTAACGAACCGTGGATTCTCGAAGATGTTCGGACACTCATGGAAGATATTCCGCAACTCTGGTGGGCACCCTATGCGAGCCAATGGCTCATCTCCCAACTCAACTCATCGTCGGGTCGTAATTGGTTGAGAGAGCAACCGATTCCGTGGCCCGCTCTGCTTGCATATCCCAAGGGCCAACGAGGTGGACTACCCGGGACACAACATCACCATCCGGGCTACCATCTTTCTACCGATGACTTGATGCCCGTAAAGTTACTTCAACCTGGTAAAGGCACTGATTCACTGAATGACCTCTTTGATATGACCTACGCTCTTGAACAAGGGTTACCTGTTCCAACATTACACACTCACCCCGAGGCTGGTTGGTTGGTTCAACCGATTGAGTCTTGGCCAAACTTCCCTCCTGAAATCATAGATGAAGGAGATACATCAATTGGCTTATTGCTCTATTCAAGGTCGTTCGCAGCCCGCCAACAAATGACGATGGATTGAAAAGGCAACGGTCTCAGCATTGACTACCGTACCTGCAACATCGGGCTGAGCTACTGTGAAAATTGCTATGACGTCTGACACCATGAGTACGGCCGCAATCGAAGACTGGGAGGACCCCTCGGGGAATGAGTTCCGGTGCAAATGCGGTAAACCATCGGTAGGTTATGGGTCCTTGAATGACGACAGGATGACCTCAAGACAACCACCCTACTGGACAGCAAGCCCCGATACCGAGGGTCAGGCCTTTGAGTAACCGATGAAAAAGGCCGTTAGGTGTCGGGGTACAGCTGCTCGCTCAAATTCACTCTATTCAGCCGAGAGGAAGCGATGACCTCAAAGGCTGTTTTCACTGTCATAGAGATATGGAGCCCCCGCAAACCTACTCCTGTTGTTTGGTTGGTGGGACTTTTGATCGCTTTCATGCAGGGCATCGTTTGCTTCTTGATGCGGCTCAAAAATCAGCAAAACGCATTGAGATTCATGTCACTTCGGACTTCATGGCTGATGCTAAGTCTTCGTTCATCCAATCGTTTGAAACTCGTAGAGAAATTCTCTTGCAGTGGGCTGAATCAAACGCACCTGGGCGAGTGACGATTCATATGCTCAATGATGCGAGGGGACCTGCTCCTGTGCACCAAGAAGCCGATTGCATCGTTGCCACACCTGAAACGAGGGGGCAATGTGAATCCATCAACCTCGCTCGGGAGTCAAATGGACTTCAAGCCCTCAATATCATCGAAGTTGCTCACATGCAAGATGTTGAGGGGAGAATTATCAGTTCTTCTCGGATTCGCAATGGGCATATCGACGTGCAAGGCCATCCGTGGATTGAAGCCCATTATCATGAACAGACTCTTCAGATGCATCCTCGCCTTGATGAGGAACTCAAAACTCCTATGGGGGTGCTCTTTGAAGGTCCAGAAGATGCACCTGAGGTTGCAATGTATGCAGCCCTTGAGGGCCTTGACCTCAGTACAAGGTCCCTCATCGCAGTAGGAGACGTTACGGTTTCTACTCTTCTCAATATGGACTATGTTCCTGACATTGCACTCATTGACGGTCAGACAAAACGCACACCCTTGGCGAAAGAAAAGCAAGTTGATACCTCTCCCTTTCCATCTCTTTTGACAGCAGTAAATCCAGCGGGACAACTCACGCCAAGTCTGCTCAAAGCGATTGAACAGGCATGTAGAATGGATACTCCAGCACTTATTGACGTGGATGGGGAGGAAGACCTTGCCCCGCTCTACATCCATTTAGTTGCTCCAATAGGGTCACAAATCATCTATGGCCAACCAGGCAGAGGGGTTGTTCTTCAAGAAACAACGCTCAAAACCAAAGAACGATGCAGGAATCTGCTTGGATTTTTTGAGGTGATTTAATGGAACCTTTCCTGGTATCCGTTACTGTTTGTGTCCGAGATGGATACGATTGGATTTCAGGATGTTTGGAATCTTTGAGGTTGCAGACCTATCCCGCCATTGAAATTCTAATCGTTAACGATGGATCAAGTGACGATGCTGAAATGCTGCTGAAAGAGTGGAATGATCCAGAAGGACTCAACGGTCATCCTATTCGTGTTCACAGTCAAGACCAACTTGGGTTGGCTGCGGGACGACAATGGGCGCTCGAGCATGCTAAGGGTGAATGGGTGGCGATTACTGATATCGATGTTCGTCCTGAGCAAGATTGGATTACCAATCTTGTCGCTGAAATACAGCCAGTCTCTGAAGATGAGCGCGTGGTTGCGGTAACGGGCCGAACCGTATTCGAACGTGCTGAGGATCTCGTCAGCCGCTTCCGTTCTGTTGAGATCGCCTCCAAATACCGCTCGCGTCCTCGAAGAACCAGTCTCGCTAACGGACCTTGCTCGATGTTCCATCGCGAATCTCTTCTCAATGTTGGAGGATTTGACCCTGAATGGTACCATGCAGAAGATATGGAAGTGAGTTTGAGATTAATTGAAGCCGGGGGAACCATCGTCTATGCTCCTGAAGCATTAGTTCGCCATGTGCCAGAAACAGGAATCACCCGGTTCTTGAACAAGCGGAGAAGAGATGCCAGAGCCCACCTACGTATTGTTCGCCACTACCCCAAAGGAAAGCGGTCAGGGCCAGGTTTTGATTTTCTAGGGAGCTCTGCAATGGTTCTCATTCTCTTTCCTCTTTGGTTTGCGATTTTCATTTCAGGACTTCCGTTTCTTTACGAAATTAACCGCCTAGGGTCTTTTGAATGGGGGCTAATAAAGGATTTATGGGAGACAAAAATTCTCATTGGTTCGTTTATTCTGCTCATGGTTCACGAAATTATTCTCTGGAGGGGACCGTTGGGTGTTGTCAACCGGACCGTACTACGTTCAACGAAAAACAGCAAAATCAAAGCAATGTTCGGTGTTCGCCGATTAACCATACTTTGGAGTATTGCCCTGTGGCACGGGATGCTTCTCGGTTGCCTTGATGCATTCTTAGGAAGGCACGGGCACAAACCCTTGCTAAGAACCAAGAACAATTGATTCAGTCTAAGTTTTCGTCACCGGGTGGGACTCGACTTGCATGGTTGAGAGCAAAGCCGGCTGCGACCAAAGCGATGGTGACGGAATAAACACCAACATCCATCCATCCGCTGTGGTTGATTCCAAACCAGAAGTAGAATGCGAAGCCCAAAAGAAGGCACCATGCTGCCATTGTACGTTGTCCGCCGCCAACTGATGGGTCAGCGAGAGCAGTCCATGTGTCGTTGACAATCAAAGAAGTAGCCCATTCGGAAACACCTCTCGTCTCGTTAATGGCCTTCAATCCAAATCCTACCATTGCAAGACAAGCCGCCATAAAGATAGTATCTCCAAGAGGTTCGTAGTGGAAATCCACCTTTGCGGTTCCAAATGCTGGGTTGATGGCTTCAAAGGTCAACAAACCTCCCCATGAAACGTGTTGGGCTGGAGTTGCTGCAGAGAACATGTTCAAAACAGCCAAGAGCAAGCCCCACAATCCGAGTGTGACAACGAAATTTGCCCATACCGGAGATGGTTCAGAGGCTGAGGGTTTTGCGGCCGCATCGGAAGATTCGCCGTTGGTCATACCTACGCCGACCGGCGAGGCGGATATAAGAACACCGAAAAACAATCTACCTTGTTTTTTGATTACGATGCTGAATCTACAGAACCCTCAAAGAGCTGATTGATGCCGATAAGATGCAGTGAATACTGCTTCCATTTCTGCTTCTGCTTCGGTCATGATTTGAGGAGCATTGATGTTCTTAGGGACGCAAGAAGTGATCTCCTTTGAACGACCGTAGCGCCCTTTGCTAACGGTTCGTGCTGTAATTAATCCGAGCATATCAAGATTTGAAATCAAGCCAGAGATTCTTCGCTGTGTGAGGGCGTGCTGATTGATGTGCAAGCATGCTTGCCTGTAAATATCGTAAACCTGTCCAGTCTGGACATTTCTTAATCCATTCTTTTCATTGAGGAGCACGGCGGCCAAGACAAGTTTCTGTTGGCTGGGAAGGGATGAGATGACGGGAGTAATCTGATCTGCTTCGATTTGACTTTGTGCCGTTCTAACATGGCCCTGTGTGACAATTGACTCACCATCTTGCTCAGCCTTTTCAGTTGAGATTCGTAGCAGGTCAAGAGCGCATCGGGCATCACCATGTTCTTGAGCGGCGAGTGCGGCACAAAGTTCGATAACACCGGGTTGAAGAACGCTCTCTTGAAGCCCTTCTTTGGAGCGTTGTCGCAAGATGTCTTGAAGCTGCTCTGCGTCGTAGGGCCGGAACAATACGTCCAATTGGCCCAAACGTGAGCGTACACGGGGGTCTAGGAAATCTGTAAACTTGAGGTCGTTTGAGATTCCAATGACACAGGCTCTTGCGTTTTTTAGTGATGAGTTCAAGCTGGTGAGGTTGTACAACAAATCGTCCCCTACCTTGCGAACCAAGTGGTCAATTTCATCCAGTACGACGATGAATACGCCACCACGGGCATCCATTCTGCGAACAAGTTCACTGAATACGCGGTCAGTAGGCCAACCTGTAAATGGAATCTCGTCCTGCTCGTAATCCTCAAGGAGAGAGTTTCCAATGTGGCTCAAGACTCGATATTGCGTGTCGATTTGCCGGCAATTCACAATGACGGGATGGACTTTTCTTCCGATAGTTTCTCCTTTTGCCTTGAGGTGATGACATACGTAACTTGTCACGGCTGTCTTGCCGGCTCCAGTTACGCCATAGAGTGTCATGTTTGAAGGAATATGTCCTTTGAGGGCTTCCCAGAGGTTGTATGAAATCTTCTCAATTTCTTCGGTACGATGAGGCAGAAGGTTAGGGCGGAAATCATGCCGAAGAATTTCTTTATTTCGGAACAATGTTTTCTGGGACATGAACTTGTCGAAGATGTTCTTCTCCATTCAATTTCTCCCCCTATTTATAGCAACATGCAAGGAGTCCGTAGATGACTCCGTGCCGTATTCGCCATGAGTCCGAGTCCCCCTTATATGCCTGTCCACTCCAACCATTGGGAGGGGCTTATTTTAGAACAAGACAACGGCGAAGTTTAGCATATAAAGATTCAAGGATTTCGAAAAAAAGAACAAATAATTTCCGAAGAGAATTATGCATCCTTCAAATTAGAAATTACCCATTCACCGTTGTTGTGGATAATACGAGTTTCGTCCGAAATGTGACTTACATGAGGGGGATGTTTTGGAATAGAATCACTGAGAGTTTTCGGATGATTTGTGATGTCGTCAACAAATGTGTGTGTAATAATAAGTGGAGTTGAACATTGTTGTGCTAGTGCCTCGACATCCTTCGGCTTGTGGTGATGAGTTGATGGGACCCAATCAGGGAACCCCATCTCAAGGATTGCGATGTCAGAACGGGCGATGGCGTTGTAGAGAGTGTCACAAGGGCCCGAGTCTCCGCTATGGACAAAACTAACTCCATCTGGGTTTTCAAAGCGATATCCGTAAGGGTCAACCGCGTCATCATGATGAACTTCAAACCGCTCCCAAGACCAGCCATCATCGGTCGTACCGACCGCATCTTCGATCCATTCTACCGACTCAAGAATACTATCAAGTGATCCCGGGAATGCAAGGTGACAAAGTTCCGTTAATCGCACCTTGACCGTTGGTGAGCCGATGACTCGCAAAGGTACTGTCCCTTCACGGTCTGAGATGTACTTTCGTTCAAGAAGAAGGAATGGAAATCCAAACACGTGGTCTCCATGAATATGAGTTACGAACACAGACTCAATGTCGGAGACAGCAATCCCTGCTCGGCGTAGACTGGCCAGGGCAGTTGGTGGTGCATCGATGATGTGTTTGCCGTCAAACATCGAAAACGAGTGATGCCGTCCATTCGGCAGAAATGCATTTCCCGTGCCGAGAACATCAATACGGGGGGTCATATTCAAGGCCATGCACTTTTCCTTCTTTTCCCCATCGGTTGGTTTCAGTGGATTTGAATCGGTGATGTGAGGTCACACGAACGATGATATAGCCCACATCAGTGGGAAATTCATCGGCCTCTTATGGCTGAGGTGAGCGCATGGGTGAGAACTGGTCAGCGAAAAATCCGTACATGACAAAAATTACTGAGAATTATATTCTCAACGGGGAAGGTTCCCGTAAAGAGACCCGTCACGTCGTCTTTGAATTGGGCAACTCAGGTCTGAATTACAAAGTCGGAGACGCCTTGGGTGTTCTAGCGGAAAATCCACCTCATATCGTTGATGAAATCATTGAAGCCCAAGGATGGGATCGTGACCATGCAGTTACTACGCACAACGGAGGCCGCTCTCTCTATGATGCGCTCAAGAAAGACTTTGAAGTTCATCTTGCCAATAAGAAATTTGTTCAATCCCTAGCAGCTAAAGTGGTATCAAGTGGAATGAAAATTTCGATGAGCATGGCATCTCGTACGAGGAATAAGTCATCTTGGACCTCATCAGGCGATGAACAACTCCCCCCATCGCTACAAGCCTCTCTTCCATCCGACGACCCAAGCGATCAAGTCGCAGCAATTACAGTAGATGCCAAGGCTATCGAAGATTACCTCTGGACTCGGGATTATGTCGACATCATGCGAGAGTTTGATGTCAAATATTCTCCTGAAGAGTTTTTGGATCTTATTGATAGATTGAAGCCACGACTCTATTCCATTGCATCGTCTCATGATGCTCATCCTGGATACGTTGAGTTGACCGTCGGTATTGTTCGCTTTGAATACAATAACCGCCCCCGTGGAGGATTGTGCACACAATTCATGGCCGATGAAATTGATACATCCGGGGCCCCAATCGGCGTGTTTATGTCTCCAACAAAGTCCTTCATACTCCCCGAAGACAAGGATGTTGATATTATCATGGTAGGGCCGGGTACAGGTATTGCTCCATTCCGTGCATTTATGGAACAACGTGTTTTTGACGGTGGCAAAGGAAAGAACTGGCTGTTCTTTGGAGACCAATCGTCTAAGACAGAATTTTACTATAAGGATACCATTGAAACTTGGATGGACCAAGGAGACCTCTACCAGTTCACTACCGCATGGTCACGAGACCAAGAGGAAAAAATCTACGTTCAACACCGCCTAAAAGAACACGGCGCAGAGGTTTGGGAATGGTTTGAGCGAGGTGCATATTTCTACATCTGTGGTGATAAGAAATACATGGCCAAAGATGTCCATAGAGCTCTCATTGAGATAGCAATTGAACATGGTGGCATGTCGGAGGCAGACGCTACGCACTTCATCGAGAAAACCATGATGAAAGAACAGAAGCGATACCTTCGTGACGTCTACTGATTCACTTCATCGGCAAAAGGACGCTTACAACAGGTATTCCCGCACCATTTGCGATTTCTTCCATACGCTTTGTCCATACGGAGTCTGGTCCCGGAAAGGCCAACATGTGCGTAGAATACTGAATCATGCGATGGCCAAGGTCGGCAACCGCCTCTGGTCGTCCAGTATCTTCGGCTTTTGACGGGCGAGGAGCATCCCATGCTTCGGTGAATATTGCTAGTGGGATGTTGTTGTTATCTGCCCATCGTTCGGCCAGATAGTCCACTCCACTTGCCCCTCCTAGGATGACAACATCTGGATATCCATTGTAACGTACCCAAGTGTCTAATTCATCTTCGAGAAACCCATAATCGTAGAATTTTGAATTCCCACATATTACCAAATTGATGACCTTTCCATCATTGTTCAAATCCTTTCCAGCAAGTTGCTGAAGCACTTCGCTCCCGGTCATGGTTGTTCGGCTCATAAATTTAGATGGGGATGAGAGGATATGAATGTTCGTACACAATTAGACGAAATTAACAAAATCTGATTGAAAATTACCGGATGAGCGTCATAAAAGTTTCAATATTTATGTGAAGTGTCCGTTATGGAAACGAAAAAGAAGGTAATCCGCATGAAGAGAAATTGCTTGATATCATCTCCTTCCAGCCCGTTTGACCGCTTTGCTCATAGGTTACTTCGGCCGCCACGCCAACATGGGATTCAAACGCGTCTTAATTGCGAATCGTGGAGAAATTGCTCTGCGTATCCTCAGAACCCTTCGAGACATGGGTATAGAAGCAGCCATCATTCATGGCAGAGAGGACCGTTTGTCTCTCCCTGTGCGCATGGCTGACATCGCCTATCCAAACTACAGAGCCAACCCTTTGGATTCGTATTTGGACATTGAATCTGTTATTCAAGCTGCCAAAGAATTGGAATGTGACGCAGTCCACCCTGGGTACGGTTTTCTGGCCGAGAATGCTAACTTTGTTGCTCGTCTTGAAGAGGAAGGGATTACCTTCATCGGTCCATCATCGGACGTTATCACACTTCTAGGGGATAAAATACAAGCAAGAGCGGCCATGGAAGAAGCAGGTTTGCCCACTGCAAAAGGCTCATCAGAATCGATTGCAAGTGCTGATGTAGCGCGAGAACTCGCAGATGAGATAGGATATCCTGTGATCATCAAGGCTGCCGCAGGAGGCGGTGGGATCGGAATGCAAATAGTTGAACAAGCCGATGAATTTGAAGGCGCCTTGAAATTGTGCCAGTCAAGAGCTCGTTCTGCTTTTGGAGACGACCGAGTATTTGTGGAAAAATACATCCTCGGGGCTCAGCATGTTGAATTTCAAGTCTTAGCTGATGGAAAAAAGGCCATTCATTTTGGAGAGCGTTTTTGCTCTATTCAACGTCGCCATCAGAAACTGGTCGAAGAAGGGCCATGGCTTGACGACGAGAAACGTACTGAAATTGGAGAGTTGGTCTGTCGCGGAGCAGAAGCAGTTGGCTACAAGGGTCTTGCAACGTTTGAGTTCCTCCGAGATGCCAATGGTGACTTCTATTTCCTTGAAGTCAATCCACGTGTCCAAGTTGAACACACTGTTACTGAACTACTCACAGGCTACAACCTTGTGGAACTTGGAGTTCGGGTAGCTCAAGGGGAAGACCTGCCACTTTCTCAAGAGGATATTACATGGAGAGGGCATGCTATTCAATGCCGTTTGAACGCTGAAGACCCTCGTGAGTTTATCCCAAGTCCTGGGCGATTGTGGGAATGTCACTTCCCAAGCGGGTTCGGTATACGTTGCGATACCCATGCTCATGCAGGATATGAAATGCCAGGTTGTTTTGATTCTCTGCTCGCAAAACTCTTGGTTTGGGGGCATGACCGGGACGATGCGGTTCGTCGTATGCGGACAGCGCTTGATGAAACCGTTATCACTGGTGTTGAACATCTGATTCCATTGCACCGTAGAATCATGGACGAACCTGACTTCATTAGTGGAAACATTACCATTCAATACATTGACATGCATCAAGAATTGTTAGGTTGAAAGGCCAGCGGTAAACCCATGAATCTCCTCCATCTAGAGGGACTATGAGCGTCCTTGTTGTCGGTAGTCTTGCGTACGATTCAGTTGAATCTCCAGAAGGTTCGATACAAGACGCCCTCGGGGGGTCAGCGACGTATGCAGGCCTGGCTTGTCAATTTCATTTGGACCGTCTAAACCGTTCCTCTGCGTCTCTTGTTGGGGTCGTTGGGGACGATTTTAGAGAACAGGATCGCGCTACACTTAGCGATGCAGGTTTGAACCTCACTGGCATTCAAGTAGCGTCTGGGAAGACGTTCAGATGGGAAGGGAGTTACCATGGTTCAATGGCTGAGGCAGTAACCAAAGCCACTCACCTCAATGTTTTTGAACACTTTAAGCCGGAAATTCCATCAACACTTTCAACCCCTTCAATCGTATTTTGTGCTAATCTCCATCCAGGCATTCAGGCCTCGGTAATGGACCAAACTTCACCCGGAAGACTGACTATGCTGGATTCGATGAACCTGTGGATTGAGATCGCTCAACAGGAGCTGTTGAAGGTTATGCACCGCTCGGATGTGGTCATCATCAATGACGGAGAAGCAAGGATGCTAGCTGGGGATGACAATATTGTGCGTGCCATGAATAGACTGGCTGAGCAAACTTCAACTTCGACTTTGGTAGTCAAGCGAGGCGAGCATGGTGTCATTGCTCTCCACAATGGCCAGTGGGTTGCACTCCCTGCATATCCGGCAGCCGACCTCACCGATCCAACCGGTTGCGGTGATAGTTTTGCAGGTTCACTCGCAGCCCATTTCTCACTTAGTGAAGGACCAGTCACATTGGCTGAACTCAAACAAGGACTTGCCATTGCAACCGTAACAGCGAGTTTCACATTGATGAGCTTTGGAACAGAGGCTCTTTGCAAGTTGACATCCGAGGAGTTTGAGCAAAGACTAGCAGATTATACCACTATGATTGAATTTTCTTGAGTTCATTCGTCCAACTGTCGGACTTTTCGGTCTTCCTCATGAACAGATGCTTGCAGGTCTGCGAATGAAACATCATCTAGGTTAGTAGGCTGACGTTCAGAATCTATTTCTCCGACCGTTGCCAGCATGGTCTCTACTTTCTCTTGTAATCGTTCCATCTCATCGTGACCAAACACACCACCGTTTTCACTCGATAGGCTACGTAATACTTCCCCAGTTTGGTCTTCTTGAGCTTGTTGTGCCTGTTCTCTGAGAGCGGATGACGTGTTGCTCGTTCCGTAAGGTGAGGGTCTTGACGGTCCCTTTGTTCCATAAAGGATTTCACTGGCAACCTTGCGTAGTTGTCCTAAGAAACCTCTGGGACCTTCTACCGTTCTAGGGCGTGATTGCGGGCGGTGACGTGGGCGGAAAGAGGACTGGTCCAAGTCTCGTGCTTTTCGTGGCTGTAGGAGCGGTTTTTCACGTACAAGAGTAATGTTTTTCCGAGGAGTGGGGTGGGCGATAACATCACTTTCGGCCAGGGTAGAGTCAACGTTTGGAATAAGTTCAGCATCCAGGAGTATTGGCTCGTCCTCATCTTCAATGATGTCTTGAGTTCGGTGGGGGATATGCACCTCGTCTGCTCCAAAAAAGGAAGGTAAGAAGGGTTGTGTTGCTCGCACATCTGAAGCGGTCTCAACAGAATCTTGATGCATTGGCGGGCGGTATTGAGGTTCTAAAACAGGAAGTTGTATTGGGGCAGGGCGATGGTCAGCAGGATAACTGGCTCGCTCTGCAGCAGCCTGCTCAGAGTGCCATGTTGAGAGAAAGCTGGGAAGTACGGCGGGCTGGGACGGTTCAGGCAAATGTGTAGGCATCCACTCAGGCTCTTCCTCCTGATGGTAAGATACAGGGTGCACATCCTCTTCTTCTCCAAGTGATGAGAGAAACATATCAATCGGAACCGGCGTATTGATGACGACGGGAAGTTCGGGAGCGGGGAGCATCCCTTCTTGCTCTTGATACGAGCGATCTACGGTGATCCAAGCCAAACGAGCAAATGCCAAACTCTTGCCTTTGAGAAGTTTATTCACCATGAAAGTAAGATGCCTGAGAATATGCTCGTTTCCAAACAGTACGTGGGTGTCGTTGGATGCAGTTTGGATGGTTACAGTTGGTTGCCTGGTAAATACTCGTGCGAAAATCGCTGCTCCCCCCACTATCATAAACGACCATCGATAGACGGGCGGAATCATGAGTCTCCATCCGATCCAGATGAAGACGAATCCAATCATTAGTAACCAATTTGGGACAAGATTGGATGAATGGTGTTGGACGCTATCAATTGCTCCTACACGGACATTAATTGCAGAACTTCCTCGTCCTTGAATGGTCAGCATGCGCTCATCCAAACTGATATTGACTCGTTCCGATGGTTCCGCCAAACGTAGCGAAGTGAACATCTCAGTATCACTATCACTCGTTGGTACAGAATCCTGCCCAATTTCGTGCATCCCAATTCCACGAGCATCGGGACGCGGTTATCAAACCACCGCAGAACCCAAGGAAAGCAAAGGCAAATAGTTCACTGGAATTCCTTCGCCGAGTTGGTGTTCAGCTTTGTTTTTCAAGCGTGGCTGACCCCATGATTCTTGGTTTCGAATCCAGTTGGGCAATCAAGACCTGTGGGGGGTTTGTTTTCCGGATAAAGAGAGGACTCTCCCATGTTACTTTCATGCTCGAACCTTCATTGGCGGTAATGCGGCCAACAACAAATTGCAAGTCAACGCTCGCGTGAATTACATCGCCAACGGCAAGGGCTCGCTTTTGGAAAGGGGATACTGATAATTCAACAGCGGATGTTACGTGTTGCTCAACCGCTAATGGTACTGAGGTGTTGGTCCGCTTATCCTCAACTGCTGGATGGACAATAATCGTGCCTCCAGTTAGGTGTTCCTCCTTTGCATTACGAAGCGCAAGACCAACTCTGTCTCCGGCAGTGGCGCTGGGGACGTCATCGTCCATCACTTGGAGAGATTTTGCACTGCCTCCTCCGTTAGCGGGCAGGAGAATTAGTTCGTCGTGAACGCTAACCGTCCCTGATTGAACATAGCCGATTGCAACCAATCCAATTCCTTTCACATTGAAGTGCTGGTCCACAGGGATGACGAGTGGCGCTTCAGCATTTGCGAGCAAATCTGGGATACGCTGGTCCATCAGGGTGTAAAGACACTCCCGAAGGTGTGGTCCATCGTTCTTTTCAAAGGTCCAATGAGCTAAACCAGCCTGTTTAAAGAGCATAGCGACTTGATCTTGGTCAATCCAAGAACCATCTGCTGGGTTTAGGACTGCGACTCCATTATCGATGCCTGAACTAGCGAAAGCGACAAGAACTTCTCCGAGGGTAGCATTGACTTCCGTGACCTCAATGATTCCAACCTGGGCGGTAGAAAGGGCGTTGAGGAAGGGAGGTAGCCGTTCCGGGTATTTGGCAGGACGTATGAGCGAGAGGATGCGTGCCCCGCCCCCGTCCATCTCCTTGTGGACATAGGTGTGCACGTCCCTTTGGTCTGCGGCTTTTGCAATGCTCTTTGCCAGTTCATCCGATCCAATCATAGCGATGTTGAGTACGACCATATGACGCCCACCGGAGACCTGTTCATGAAGGTGGGGGTGATTTCAAGACAACCGTTTAGCCTTTTGAGCCAACATATGTTCACGGATGGCCTTTGCTTTCTCCCATTCTTCCTTTTCTTCATCTGTGCCCGGTGTGAACTGGGGGATGGGGATTGGTCGCATCATCGAATCAATTGCTACAAAGAAAAAGTAGCCCTCACAAATAATCTTCTTTTCCCAAGTCGCCTTACTCATCGTATATGCCGTTACTTTGGTACACGCAGTATGGCTGCTGGTGAAGACGACTTCACCTGTCACTTCCAAAAGGTCACCTTGGCGTGCAGGTGCAATAAACGTCAATGTGTCTATTGAAATTGTGACAAATTCACGGTGGGCAAATTTGGCACAAGCGATGCCTCCAGCCTTATCCATGAGCGAAAGAAGCCGACCTCCAAAGAGGGTGTTGTAGGCATTGGTATCTTGAGGAAAAACTTCCTCAATGAGGGTGACGGATTCTGTTGAGTAAGGGTCCATGTTTCTCCCAAGGCGTTCTCCCTCATAACTCATGTTAAACAATGGGATGTTAAATCATTCTTTCTTAAAAGGCATTGACAGGAGAGCGACGAAGTTTTATGGGGAGGAATCCTCCGAGGAGCGTAGGTGACACCATGCCGAATGAAACACCCCGTAGAAGTACACCATTTTTCCTCGTATTTTTGATGCTCCTAGCTCCCTTTGCTAGTGCAAGTGTCACAACCTTTGCAGATGGCTCCTCTGAAGTTGATATTGAGATTCGTGACGGTGTACCTATGACCAATATTGTCGACGGAGCGATTGACCTTCCGGTTGGAGAGACTGTGACCGGAGCAACCATGACCATCTCGACAGAAATGGTTGAACATGCTGCCCACTCAAGAATCGACCTCGAGACAAGCGACCGAGTTTGGAATCCAGCTCAAAACAACCAATTGACAGAATTTTCGGATGAGTCCTTGTTCCAATACGAAGACAGTTCGGGAGACGCCACACCCCTATCCCTCAAGGCTGAAGGGTTCTTGACTGATTTTGAAGGAACTTTTGCAGGATTCATGGACTTGTCAAACCCACCTCAAGGGAGTCAAGGATGGGTCCATGGCGCTCCGTCTTCAACCGACGTGCCGGCAAATTGTGCCTCCGGGAATGATTGCTGGGGGACAAACCTCGGTGACAACAATTACACGGACGACAACGGTGAACTTCCGTATGACCTCCATTTGAATTCACCAGAGCTGTACGTCAATCCAACGCTCAAGAGCAAAACAGCGACCTTCTCATCCTGGCATAATTTTGAGGCTTATGCAGGAGGCGCACAAAACTCCGTTCGGTACGCTGATTGTGGGTATTTGCAAATTCGTTCCTCTCCAAACCCAGGATTCCCTCCAGATGATTCAGGATTCCAGTTCTTGCCGATTGATGCTCAGAACAGTACGGGAATCGGTTTCGGGCAAGGTTATGCCCAACGTGCACAGTATTCCTGGCAGTTGGATAACAAAATAGACACAACCTGCGGCGGATTAACCGGCCAAGGTGCAAATCAACAATACGGACTAGCCGGTTCCTCTACATATGCTCAGAACCCATCTGGGTGGGCAACAATTGCAGTAGACTTGAACAACTTTATCGGGGATTATGTTCAAATCCGCTTTGTTATGGAACACAATGGTGTTCAGGAAGCAGAATTCCCTCTTGATGACAACATGTCTGGATGGCATATTGACAACTTCCGCCTCGGCGATGTTCTACCCCAAAATGCGAGCATGACGGTTCGTGGTATTTCTCCCTCTGTCTTCGGAGGAGATTATCATCCGAACGGCTATGGTTTGCTAAGCATCGAAGCATCGACATCGCTGACAGCACAACTTTCAGTTGATGTTCTTGACGCTAATAACAGAATAATCAATGACACTTCTGGTGTACCCATGGCTGGACTCACCGGTGACATCATTGAACTTTGGGACATTGATACATCCAGGTATTACTCTCTCAACCTTCGTTTCAATTTCGATTCAGGACCAGATCGCCTTTCGACTGCAATTATGCACGGATTTAGCATGGGTACGAGAGTTGGTACTGGATTCAATGCCTCAGCCACTGCAGTGGGTTCAGTAGCAAATGGAATTTGGTCAACCCCTGGA
>TARA_B110000444_G_scaffold96187_1_pt1 | contig 51025 bp, 41 predicted proteins | sample TARA_B110000444 | Tara Oceans TARA_B110000444 (sample SAMEA4398370) | marine metagenome | biome: Polar Biome; feature: [SRF] surface water layer (ENVO:00010504); material: water (ENVO:00002006), including particulate matter (ENVO:01000060) such as... | depth 5 m | reverse complement strand
TGGCGGTCTTGGCTCTGATAGCCTCGATCGCCACCTCTACGGTCATCTCTGCGTCCTTTGTCAAATCCGCGGTCTCGTTCTTCACGCTGTTTTTTAGCACGAATTCCTACTTCAACGCCAATTAATGCGTCAAGGTCGAGTTTGCGGTCGATATGAGCAACATGTGCAAGAGGTCCGTCAGTATTTCCGAGGACTGCGTCAACTTTACCGATGTAAATTCCTGATTCGGAATTGATGATAATTGATTCAAGTGCGGGTGAGGAACCTGTAAACGAAACCAAGAATCCTCCTTCATGGCTTTTTGACTCAATAACACCCGTAAACACAACTTCACCTGCTTGTTGGGCCGAACCGCTTCTTTTGAGGGTGCCGGTGGATGCAATCAATCTCTACGAGTCTTGCCTGCAAAGGCTGCACCGAGTAAAGTGATGCTCAAAGTTGCCATGAGCGAGACCGCAGGCACCGCTTCTTCTTCAGAACCTGTTGAGCTCTCATCGGCAACATCGCCATCGTCATTTGCATATGGGTCGGGGACGTATACGGAGAGTGTTGTCATAGTTCCAGATTCATCCGTAGCAGTCAATAGGATGTCGTATGTCGTAACAGGCGGGTTTTGAGATGAGCAGGAAACGATGTTCACATCGATTTCCCAACCGCTTCCAACTTGGAGGAAATCGTTGGTGGTGTATCCACACAGTTTGAGAGAGAGTGTAACGTCTTCACCATCAGGGTCTAAAACATCGCCTGTAAGCGTGAATGTAAAGCCAGTAGCGTCCCATGTTGCATTCATTCCATCGAGGTTCTTACTCACGACGATGACCGGAGGTAGACTTGCCTTTGCTAAACCAAAATTCAACATGAAATCAAGGTCGAGCATGGTTGAACTTTGCGCTTGACCCATTACCATCACCATACCAGGTGCTAGTCCCTCAAGCGGCAGTGAGATTGTTGCAGCGTCCGAGGTAAGTGTTACGGTTCGCATTTGGCCCATAGCACTTGATTGGTGTGCGTGTGCAGAGATTGCCATTTCACTGACTAAGCCAGTAGGCGTCATTGTAAACTCGATGCTATCCCCTGTTGTAGAGAGTACTGCGGTCGAAGTGAAAACATGACCAAAGGTCCAGTTTCGTGAATCGATTGAAGTTGCACCGAATGGGTCGACAACGTAGCACTCAGCAGTTGAAGAGGTTGCTTGAGAGTTTTGTGTATCGACAATCATGTTTCCATCTCCATCAAGTGAAACGGACCATCCAGATTCTGCTAAAGTGCAGTCCAAGCCCCATCCGCTTTCATCAGTAGCCCAATTCTCGGTTTTCTCACCAGCAACGGTAATCATTTGTTCACCCGAGTTCATTGAATCAAGCATAGGTATGACCGTGCCATCAGCTGGTGCATTCGAACTCCATTCTGGAGCCTCATTGGTTTCTGGCGCCATAGTGGTGAAGTCGATAAACAGTTCACGCAATGTAGGATATTCAGAGGCTGCATAAGTCACCACTTGGTTCACTCGCAAACGTCCATCAGGCAGATACATTGCTTCTGGTCCGCTCAAGACTTTATTGTCAACAACGGTAACGGTTCCATCAGTTCCTGTCGAGGTATCTTGAATGGAATAATTGACCATCCGCAATCCCTGTTTTAGAGGGAAGTTCAGCTCTAAGTGAGCATACGACATGTTGGTAACATTCAAAGCGAGTGTGAAATTTTGATCTCCTGAGTTCGGTAATTGGTCGTAGCGAACGTTATTTGATTGGTCTTCAGCGAGGAACATCATGATTTGTAAGTCGTCGGTAATCGAGACTGGAACTTCTTTACAACCACTTGCAGCACCAATGTTCTGGCAGTTCCGCTCTTCTGGGTGGTTGGTCGGCACAAGGTCAGATTCATCTAATCCAATTCCATCTTCAACGAAGGACATGTTGTTCCAATCAGGAGATCCACGGTGAGGGATTCCTTCACGCATTCCCAATCGTGTATCCATTGCTCCGATACACTTCGGTCCAATTGCTCGAACAGCATCTCGCTCATCTGAACTAATGAAATTGTTATCTCCGCCAGAGAGGCCTTCAAACAATCCATCGAGATTTTCTCGCACAATGGCAGATTTACTACCATTGACAAAGGCGACAGCATCCATTTCTGCGGTAGCCCAATCATCATCCATATTGATGATGAAGTCAGCAAAATCGTAATCGAAAAGATCTTCAAATTTCAAACCTTCACATTCCTCTGCTATGTCGAGTGCTTGCCGACCATCAGCGGGAAGTTCCTCACTTGAATCGAGTTCTGTTTGAGGCGTCAAAAGGGGTGAAGCACCCATAAGGAGCATCAAGAGAATGAGTCCAATTGCTGTCGAGTTGCGCGTGAGGAAACGTGTTACGCCATACGGAGTGTGTCCTGCCATGAGTGACCGTCGTCATCTGGCCTCAAAGAGGCTTTCGTTTGAAGAGCAGTAAAAAGTATGATTTCGGTTAGGGGAGAATCTTCTCCATTCTCCGCACAAATAACCAAGTTGGCAGTATGGTCCATGCTAGAGCCATGCTCCAACTCTGCCATCCTGCAATACCTCGATCAATTTGTGGCAAACGTGTTTCTAAGAGGTGGTGGTAGACTCCATTTGGTGAAAGTAAGTCCAAACCGCCCTCCAACATGACCCATGTTGCATCGTTTTCTTGTCCGATGGAAACACCTGATGCATAGGCGACCATTGTCGTAACCAATGCCCATAGGAATGTAAAAAGGAACCAAAGCCCAACACCGAAAGAAATTGCAGTGCCCTGCTCTCGGGTATAGGAGGATGCGAGGATTGTAAACAATACATACCAGAGAAGAATGAGTGCAGTTGAAAGGAAGTATACCAAAGAATCAGTGGATGATGGCCATTCACCCATACGGTACCGTACGACCAAAACCGAAAGGAGAAGGAGTATCCATGTTGGGATTAAGATGGCTTGCCATGAACCGAGAATCATTGCAAAGGCTTGATGTGATCTTGGCATGGGTTGTGAAAGTCGAAGTTCGAGCACTCCACTTGCGCGTTCTCGACTGACTGAATCATAAGAGAGTAAAACCGCACACATGGTGGCTCCAAAGACAACTCCGAGGCTCGCATAAAACAGGACTTCCATCGGGCTTTCGGGCTGATGACCTCCGGGCAGAACGATATTTGGATCAGAAAAACCCCAAGCCATACCTGGAATAAACAGTGCCAAAATTGGGAGCATGATGTACATTCGTGTTGAGAATAATCGCTCTTTCATGAAGCGCTTTGCAAACACCATGATTCGTGAAATATCACTCATTCTTCTTCACCTCGATACGTGCGAAGTGGCATAACTGACGTTGAAGAAACTTCCAATCCTACATCTTCAATAGATTGCCCAGTGGCTGCACAGAGCATTTCTATGACGTTTGGAGAGCGATCAATCCAGGTCGTAAGATCAACACCATCACTGACTAATTTCTGTAGAAGTCCCTTTTCGTTTTTTGAAAGAACAACGCGCCAGTTTTGTTGCGATTGTTCGACATCAATTGAATCATGGTCGCTCACGTACTTGCGAAAGTCTGGGGCAGTGCCCGGACCTGAGATTTCGGTTTTTTTGTTCAGGTTTAGTTGCTGAGCAATTTCCTCCATTGTCCCTTCTGCAAGGATTTGGCCTCTGTGCATGAGTGCTAAACGGTCAATAATCTGCACTAAACCTTCGACTTGGTGCGAAGAGATGACAATAGAAACGCCCTTGTCTGTGAGTTTCCCAAGTAAGAGGACAAAGGCTGCTGCAGCAACGGGGTCAAGTCCGTTCAGCGGTTCATCAAGTAGCAGAATCTTTGGCGAACCAAGTAAAGCAGCTGCCAGAGTTAGTCGTTGACGCATTCCTTGACTCAACTCATTCAAACGAGCATCAACTCGACTTTCTAGGCCAACTAATTTCAGTAAGCCATCAACTCTGCTCTCAGCTATGTTTCGCATTTCACCGATTTCAAGTAACGCATCTCGGACTGTTTTTCTCCCCTGCCATCGAACTTGTTCAGGCATATGGCCAATTTTCTCTCTTAAATTTTCATGAGAGAGTGTGATTTCATCATTTTCGGTTGAATCGAGAACAGTGCCATCCTCCAACGGTAAGATTCCTGCCATCATGCGTAAGAGCGTTGTTTTACCAGCGCCGTTTGGCCCCACAAGCCCCAAAATACTGCCTTTTCTAAGTGAGATATTGGCAGAAAAAATACCTTGTCCACGAATTCTGCGCCAGGGTTTGAATGTTGTAGGTGCGTACAGAGAGTGGCGATATGTTGCATCTTTCAGCCGTAAAACCACTTCCTCCATGCATCGGCGAAGTCGTCGAGGTTTGACAATCTACCGTTTGAAGTGAGTTCAAACCCCAACACTCTTCATAGCCTTCTTACCTCCAAAGGCGAATCGAAGATGCTAGGATACTTTCTTCCAACCCTTTTCCTCGGTTTAGCAATCGTATTTGTTGTTCTCTTTGAACGCCGAGGTCTTGAAGAAGAGGAAATCTTTGATTGGAGGACTGGCTTCGGTCCGATGGGCTTTGAAGCGCTTCTTCTAACCATAATTTCGTTGTGGTTTCTTCCGGGTGGCATCCTTGTTGTTGGCCCTCTTATGCTCCTTCTTTCCGCAGTCAGCCCTGCAGGACGGTTGGCATGGAGTGAACACAAACGCCCTCGGGTTCTGGTCAGTGTTGGTTTGGTTGTGATGCTTTTTGCAGGAGGCTTTACTCCTGTTTCAGCGCCGATATCGCCTTCGGAATGGGGCCAGCCGCTGTTTACGGAGAATCCAAATGCACCAATGTATCCAGCAGGTGAACAGTACACATGGCTTGTTTTACCTGAACAATTCGGAGATACTGATTTAGAAATCCTCCAGTCACTCTCGCTGCGTTTACCGTATCAATATGGACCATTAGGGGCTGAGTCAACCGCATTTTCTCTTGCCTCACTGTTCAACATGGAACAGGGGCGTTTGAATCAGGCAGTCGAACTACTCGATCAACAACTCTCTGCTTTTCGTCTCGATGTTGACGAGATGAAACTCCTTTCGATGTCCATTGAAACAACGCATCAATACACGTCGTCGGAGCATTCTGTCGATGAGGAGGTTCAAGTCCGATTGTATGAATTGCGAAGCCTCTCAATCGGTTCGGATAAAGACGGAGTAAAAGTCGGTGAAGTTCTCTGTGTTGGGACCAGTGACTGGGGTGGTGAGCTCGACATTTTGGTGATTGTTCGCCCTATCGGCCACCCGGGACTTTCGAACGATCGTTTCTCCCATTCATTGGTAATCGATTGGCTCTCCGATTGAGCAGTGTCCTTTTCTCAGTCATATATGATGGATAAGTAAAAAGAGATTTAGGGTGGCCTAAACTTTATGTAGGACTGGTTTTTAGGGCGGCCTAAACCGGAAGGCTCTACCATGAACGTCAAAACGCTAAAATCCACACTACTCGTATGTCTAATCGCCACTGCCGGACTTGCCGGTTGTCTTGGTGGAGAAGAAGAAGAAACAGAAGAAACATTTGGCTCCGATGGCGGATACACCTACGTATCTGACGTCCAAGTCTATGCTGACATGGCTCATGATGTCTGTGACATCAAAGCCCTTGCCGAAACATACGATTGGGCAGGAATCAAAGCCATCTATACCGATGGCGAAAACGTTGTGAAGAGTGATGGATCATACAAGACCCTCGCTCAACACGCTGCAGCAAGCGGTAAAAAGCACGGTTTGCAAGAATATTACGGCGTCGACGCTCCACTTGACGCTTACATGATGGCAGCTCTTGATGGAACCGGAATGTTCGAAGGCGCATCAGATTCAATGCGTGAACAAGCTGTGGAAAAGGCTGCCCAAAATCAAATCTTGACCGCATACGCAATCCATGAACTTAATTCTGCTGTTGCAAAAGCCACCGACGGCAACTGGGGTGCTGACGGTGCTCAGCACGCCTGGGACGAAGGATGGGCCTTGTATCACGGTGCTACTGAACACGCATCATGTGCTGCTTACGCAACTGGTGACAAGCGCGCTGGAAACTTCGCTACGACCGTCTCTTCCACTGATTCAACCGCTCAGGCAAATGCAGCAATTCTCGTTGCAATGAACGAAGGACTTGTTGCTCTCCAAGCACAAGACCTCGCTGGTACTGTCGCAGCACGTGATGAAGTTGTCAAGAATCTCGTCATCATTTATTCGCAAGCAACCATTCGTTACGCGAGTAAGATGACCACTGATTCAACAGTCGAAGCTGCTCAAACTCACCAAGCGGAAGGTTACTCTTTCTGGCGTGTTATCGAAATGTATGTGGCTGCTAACAATGCTGCTGACACTCGAAACAACATGTGCCACAACCTTGGAATGGGGACAACCTCAATGGACAATGCCACTTCCTGTGACGCATACACCTTCATGGAAAACCATACCATGAACGATGGTTCCGATATCTGCTACAACATGGTTAGTCACGCAGTTTCCGTCGATGACAGCGCTGCATGTGAGGCTTACTCATACTTGACCAATCACACCATGGCCGATGGTTCAGATATCTGCTACAACGCAGTCACTCACACATCAAGCACTCACAACAGCACAGTTTGTGCATCTTACGGGTTTTACAACACCACCGCTCCGAGTAACTCCGGAGAAAACTGTTACAACAATGTAAGTCACGCTTACTCTTCTGACAACCAATCAACCTGCGAGCAGTATGCTTACTACGAAAATGAATCGTTTGGCGGTTCGACTTTCACAGGCTGTTACAACATGGCAACTCATACAACATCGAACGTTTCTCAAGAGGAATGTGAAGGATATGCATTCTACGGCAACGGAACCGTCGTTGATTCATACTGTTACAACATGGCTATTCATGTTGCAGACTACGATGCAAGTTCGGCAGTGTGTGGAGCATACATGTTTGTTGAGAACTATGGCGCAACCGTCTTTACTGGCTGCTACAACTCAGTTACACATGCTTCAGACGCCAACATGTCACAGGCAGAATGTGAAGCATTCAGTTACTACCTCAACTATGGTGCAACAGTCTTCACTGGCTGTTACAACACCGTAACGCATGCAACCATTGCTGATCAAACCGACTGTGCTTACTCGTTCCACGAAAACTATGGTGTTGACGTGATTAACAGCATTTACAACTTTGACAACACACCTGTCGAAGGAACATTGTATGAAGCAAGCGTTCGTTCAGCACTCCAGCCAACCTGGACTGCACTCGGTATTGATGCTGCTACAGACATTGGCGAACTCATCTGAGAAAGGAGTTCGAAGATTCACAATAACAACATTCCAACGGGATTAGTCCCCCTTACCGGAAACCCCGTCGGCGATGTAGTGTGCAGGTATTCACCCATGTTCTGCACACTCATCGTCGACACTTCGTTGAGATGATACAATGTCGAAGATGAAAGCCCTCACTCTTGCCTTCCTGATGTTGGGTTCACTCACTCTTTCTATGGTTTCAGCTGAGGATGGAGGCGGTTCTGCAACCCACACTTTGAGTGGAACAGTGTACGATTCACAAGGAAATATTGCCGATCAGACTTATGTTAAGGTCGTACCCATGGCGTCTGTCTTGTCGAATACAACTGACGGCTCGTATGAATTCACTGGTATTTCGACCGGCCTTCATGCAGCTCGCGCTTATTTCATGAATAATGGACACACGGTTTCGTACAGAGCGTTGTATATGGATAGTGATCTCACTCTTGACTGGGTGGAAGGAAGCAACTGGGTTACAATGCAGTTCGAAGATGTGAACGGAAATCCGCTTAATTTTGAGAATTCCAACGTGTCAGTCACCCTTCTTGAAACGGGAGAACAGGTCTCTTTTGATAGTCCACTCCTTGAATTCAACTTGAATCCTCTTAATCAGTATTATACGCTTAAAACCGTTTTTGATGGCGTAGAAGAGGATGCCCAATACCTTCACTTCAGGATGAATCAAGGGAACGGCGTTGACGACATGATGCCCAATCACTTTGTTGTGCAACAAAGTACTTCAAACCTCTACGGTTACGTGCATGGGATCGATGGCCTTCCTCTCACAGATACCACAATTTCAAGTTCGACACATTCAGCGAAAACCAATTCAGATGGATTTTATCGATTTGACAATCTGGCACTCGGTTCAAACCACACCCTTTCTTTCGAAAAGAACGGAGATGTGCCGTTGCCTTCTCATACTGTCACGATCGACTCAGCATCCGGCTGGATGAATTTTACTGCCACACAGTCTTTCGAATACCCAGGCCCTGCACAATTTACCGAATCCGAGAAGACCATTGGAATGGAGCCATACACCATTCAATGGCTTGCTGGAAACTTAACAAACTCATATCACCTTTACAGTGATGGTGAGTTACTGTACACGGGCGTTAACACATATTATGAGTTCACACCTGAATCACAGGGAAGTTATGAATTCACATTAGTATCATTCAATCCGAACGGTTCGACAGAAAGTCCAGACTCTCTGCTTCTCATCGCTCTTGGAGATGAAACTGGTGAAGATTTGTGGTCTGTCGGCATGTCGTGGGAATACAAGTTAACCTACATGCCTATGCATGAACAAAATGTCACCATCACTGCACTTGAAAAAGAATCAGTTTTCGATGCCTTTGGCGTCGAGCAAACCGTATTCAAGACCCGGCATAAGTATGACACTGAACTTGAAGGTGAAAAATCATACAGGTGGTATGATACTACCAATCTTTTACCAATTCAAACATACTGGAGAGATGCGCCGTTTGAGTCCTCTTATTTCCAAGAGGGAACATTGGGCTGGGACTTCACTGAATTAAATTCTACAACTCCAACGTCTCTTTTCTCATCAAGTGACGAATTTGACCTTCATTTCAATCGCACGAATGTTATTGGCGTTCCAGGGCATCCTAATGGGTATGATGACACTATGAACAGAGTGACTCGAAGTTACGAAGAGGTCACAACCTCGGCAGGTACGTTCCAAACAACACATTATTCGATGGTGGATTTGAATGACGGCATTGTTTCATGGGAACTTTGGTACAGCGATACCGTGCGTAATTTCGTAAAGAAAATCGACCGTTTGCCTGGTTCTCATTCTGAGCAAGTGACGTATGAATTAACTTCCTTTGATGTGCCTACAGCACCGCAATTCCTTAACGAAGCGGGCAACATTTCTTCTTCTGATTACACACTTGAATGGGCAGAATTTCAAGGCGCTCAATCGTACACTCTTCTCGAGGGGGATTCGGTTCTCTACCAAGGAAGCAATACCAGTTTTGATGTGAATGACCAACCAGATGGCATCTACACATACCAGATTTTTGCGAACATGCCAAATAACTTCCAAACTCAAGTAAGTGAAGTAGAACTCAATGTGTTTGAAATTATTACTGTGCCTGAAGTCGATGTATCCAATATTTCAATCGTTGAAGGTGAACCAGTCACGATATCTTGGCCTTCATCAGATGACGCAGTTTGGTATTCTATTCTTCTGCAGAACGATTTGGGTGAAACGACTGAGTACTATAACGGGACTTCTTCGAGTGTTGATATCAGTGACTTGGAGCCTGGCCTGAATCGCCTTCGTGTACGAACTGGAACAGCAGACGGCAAGATGTCTGATTATTCTGCATCTGTCTTTGTTACAGTTGAAGCCGATTCAGAACCAGCCGATTCTCCATTCTTTGGAATCCTCTTCACTGTAGGATTGATTGCATTGTTTGGATGGATTCTCACCACTCGTGCTCAAAGGGATTGAAGAAGGAGGGATGGAATGTTTTCAAATCGTAATATCGCACTTTTTCAAGCATCGATGATTATTCTGTTCTCATTTGGAATCTGGTATACCTCTTCTATGGATTCGGAACAAGAGTCTTTCGAAAACGGAATTGAGGTATTGGACTCAAATGGAATTACACATACGTTTGAATCATCCCCTTCTCGAGTGGCTATTACCAATACTTATGCAGCAACCGTACTCCGAATGTTGGATGTAGATTTATCTGTAGTATCTGGCGTGTCTGGTGATTTCTACGACGAGACAATTTGGCCAGAATTCGCAGACACTCCTAAAATCCAACAATCTGCTCACTCTGAAATTGATTTTGAAGCATTGCTCGATGTCAATCCTGATGTTTACATTGTTTTTGCTACGAATGGGATGGTTGATACTAACGCAATCCGAGAGAAACTCGACCCTGTGGGGATTAAGGTTCTTGGTCTTGATTTTTACAAATACGATTACTTGCGAACTGAAATTAATGTTCTTGCTACGATGTTCGACAAGCAAAGTGAAGCCGATGCCTTGTTTGAAGAATTTGATGCAATTGAATTTGAAGTAGAAAATCGAATTTCCGCTCTCAATGAATCTGAACGTCCGAAAGTGGTCATGGAGCACCACGCTTCTTTAACTCGTGATCCAGTCGTTCTTACCGGAACTTCACAATGGACTGATCTTATTGAAAAAGCTGGAGGAGATAATGTGTTCAAACATTTGCCAGGTCACACCACGCACGTAGATATGGAGGCGATTTTAGACGTAAATCCCGATGTTTTGATGTTTGACGGAATCACCTTTGAACTTGGCTTCAACAACTTCGATGAATCAAACAAATGTCAAACGCATATGGAATTCATTTCTGAACGACCTGGATTTAATGAAGTCCAAGCTGTTATGGATGAACGAATGCTCATTTTATCAGGTGATTTTGCAGGCCCGATGATGATTTTTGGCTTACCTACTCTCGCACAATATCTTCATCCACAATTGTTTTTAGATTTAGATACTGAAGCATACCTCGTCGACTACTTTGAAACATACCACGGCCAATCGAAGATTGGAAAATTCACATGTACTTTTGAAGGAGAATGATGGCTTTGAGCGACCTTTCCTCACAATACATTGAAAAGTCGAAAAGGCACGTACTTTTGATTGTCTTAATCAGTATTCTCACGTTGCTTTTTGCAGTCTATTCGATGGGAACAGGTTCTTCTTCTAATCTTGGATTTTGGTCTACTCTGAAGATTATTCTTGGACTCGAGGAAGGTTCGAACGTTCAAAATGCCATCATTTGGGATCTCCGGTTTCCACGCATTCTAATGGCCATAGTGGGTGGCACTGCTCTTGCAACTGCTGGAGCACTGATGCAAGGGGCGCTAGGAAATCCTCTTGTCTCTCCACTCACATTGGGTGTGGCTTCAGGTGCTGCATTAGGGGCGGCATTAGCGATTGTTCTCGATTGGACAATTATTGAATATCCTCCTGGTATGACGATTGTGCTCAATGCCTTTTTGTTTTCCCTGATTGTCGTCTTTATCATTATCCAACTTGGAAACATGCGTTCTATTTCTCCCGAATCTTACATTTTAGTTGGAATTGCCATCACATTCATTTCAGGTGCGATTGTGTCGACATTGCAATATTTCGCTACCGATGCACAACTTTCTGCATTAGCTCATTGGTCTTTTGGAAGTCTCTCTCGACCAACGATAGAAAATGCCATCCTTGTTTCAATGATTTTGGTTATTCTTTTGCCCACCGCTTTAGTTTGGGCTTGGGACCTTAATGCATTGTCAATGGGTGGGGAGGAATTTGCCATTTCTACTGGAGTCGACCCGGTAAAAACGAGAAAAAATATTCTCATTCTTTCAGCCTTGATGACTTCGATTGTCATCGCATTCACTGGGTTGATTGGTTTTGTCGGACTTGCAGCACCTCACATGAGCAGAATATTTGTTGGAAATGATTTCCGTAAATTAATACCCTGCAGTGCAGTTTTGGGTAGTTTCCTCATGCTTTTTGCTGATACAGTTGGTCGAACGCTCTTTGCTCCAGTTGTGATTCCAGTTGGAATTATGCTGTCAGTTATAGGTGGTCCATTTTTCATGTATTTATTGTTGAAGAAATCGGGGGGTAAATTTTGATAGACCTTCTCTCGGTTGAAGACCTCTCGTTTAGCTGGGGGGAAAATGAAGTCCTTAAGGGGATTAATTTCACAATCCAACCAGGTGAAATTGTTGCTATTCTTGGAGTTAACGGGGCTGGCAAATCAACGCTGATTAAATGCATCAACCGAATTATCAAGATGGATTCCGGTTCGGTTGAAGTTTTTTCAAAAGATCTTCAATCACTAAATTTGATTGAACTGTCCAAACTCATGTCCTATGTTCCTCAGTCTGTCCGTACCAGTTTCGGAATTGATGTGTTTGAAGTTGTACTGCTCGGCCGAAGGCCACACATCAGCTGGCGAGTCAGCAGCCGTGACCAGAAGATTGTTTCAGAAACCCTCCAATTTTTATCACTTGAAGAATTTGCATTCCGGAGGTTTGACCAACTTTCAGGTGGTGAACGGCAGCGCGTCATTATCGCAAAAGCGATTGCTCAAGACGCAAATCTCATTCTCATGGATGAACCGACAAGTGACCTTGATTTGAAAAATCAAATTGGGACAATGAAAAGAATTGCTGAGATGATTTCTCAAAGTCAGAATAAATCTGCCCTTATCGCAATCCATGACATCAATATTGCTGCCAAATTTGCTGACAGAATCCTTTTGATGCACGATGGCAAAATCGTTTCGAATGGCACTCCTTCAGAAGTTCTTACTTCGGAGAATATTGCATCGGTGTTCGGCGTAACCAGCCGAATAATTCCATCGAACGGATTTGAACCTATGCGCATTCTTATTGAAGATGAAATACGGGAAGAGGAATAAGTGAGTCAAATGAGTACGAAAGAAGAAGATTCCAACAGTGAAGCTGAAAGAAATGCTCGAGCGAAAAATGAACCTGCAGAGGATGTTCGGCAGTGGCTTGAAGATGTTCATTTTGCAACTCTTTCCACCCTATCTCAAGAGCAAGGTATCGAAGGATTCCCGATTGGTTCAGTGGTGCCTTTTGCAATTGATGCTGATGGGATGCCTTACATCCTCATCGCTGAAATAGCTGCACATACCAAGAACCTGCTCGATACCAGTAAGATGAATCTCTTCATACGAAATCCTGAATCTCAGGGAGACCCACAGACAAGTTGGAGGGCGAGCATTCTTGGTAACATGAAAAGAATCGTTTCTCCACGCACCGTAGAGAAATTCTCTGAAGAACATCTTGAAGACTGCATTCAAATTTCAAAGAGAGATGAAGATATACTTCTCGCTCGTTATTCTGAAAGGGTTCCAAATGCAGAACGTTATCTCAACGTGCACAATTTCTCGTTTTGGAAAATGGAATCAATCTTGAAAGTTCGCTATATTGCCGGTTTTGGTCGGATTTGTTGGATTCAAGGTGAGGAGATGGAAGTCACCAGCGACCCTGAATTAGAAGAAATCAAACAATCCTCGATTGAACACATGAATGAAGACCATGAAGATTCGATGATTACCCTTTGTGAAGGCTCTCACTCTTTTCTTCCCAAGAGGGTGGAATTGATTGATATTGATTCTCGTGGGATTCTGATGCAAACGCAAGAACCTGGCCATCTGGTGTATTCATCCTTCGGAAAAACCATTGAAGCCTCTGAACTTCGCATCGAAATTGTCAAACTTATCCAAAAAGCACGTGCGAACTTAGGATAATCCGCTTTGAGTGGATGTTTATTTTCAACAGAGTGAACAGAGTAATAAAACAGGGCTAGCGAGTGGGAATTATCGAAGTCGATTCAAGGTGAGAGAGGGATTAAATGAATCAGACACTCTTAGAATTGCAAGGACTTGAGGTTGGATACTCCGAACCCTTGATTCACGATATCAATTTGAGCATCCAAAGCGGCGAAGTTATTGCTATTGTGGGGCCCTCTGGAATCGGAAAAACCACTTTGCTGCGAACCATTGCAGGTCTAGTCCGTCCACTTGATGGAAGCATAAAACTCAATGTGGAAAAGCGCGGAGGGCTTGGCTACATTCCTCAAAAGTTAGGACTTGTTCGACACGCAAGTGTTGAGCATAACATCGCTCTTGGTGCGATCTCCTCCTCGAAAAGTATGGAAAAACTCTCTCAAATCCGAACAGCCAGTATCGCGGTTTTTGTTTTTTCCATCCTTGGCACTTTTTTCCAAACCCCTCTAAGCGGAGTGTTGATTTTGTTGAGCGGTCTTATCATCCTGGCCTCAACTGTTCTTTCCCAATGGACTCTTCACCAAGAGAAACAAACCACTGTCTGGGACTCGATGAAAGCCGTGAAACTTACGGAGAAGCGATATGAACCAGTTCGTCGTCTTTCTGGAGGCCAACAACGGCGTGTTGCAACGGCTCGTACGCTCGCCCAATCTCCTTCGCTGATTGTTGCAGATGAATTTTTGAGTGAACTTGACGATACAAACGTGGACATTGTTATCGAAGCAATGATGCAACTCATCAAGTCTGGAAGTTCCCTCGTAATGGTTGAACACAATATCCGACGTGCCCAGAAACTGGCCAACAAGATTTGGACTGTTGAAGACGGAAAGTTGCATGAAGAGGTGATTAAAGATGCGTGATTCTGAAAATCCCGTTGATACCTATCGAGGCATTCTTCAAATCTTGAAAAGTTTCCAAGTTTTGATTGTTCTTGTCGCTCTTACAGGATTAGCCATTCTGGTTACGAATGGTTTGATCAATGGCGACTGGGGGCGTTTATCAGGTGGTTGGAATAATTTAACCGTCTTTTTATCAGAGAGTTTACCTCCAGACTGGTCAGTGACTGAGCCCCGTTCCTATCCAGTGTGTGAAGAAGACATAGGATTCTTTTGTTCGATTGCATTTATCGGAATGATGGAAACAATCAAAATTGCTTTTGCCGCTACAGTGTTTGGTTTCATTGGAGCTATACTTCTTTCATCACTTGCAGCAAGAAACCTTTCTCCTACTTGGCTTTCGATTCTCGTTCGTATTCTTCTTTCGGCTATGCGTAGTCTTCCTAGCCTCATTTGGGCTATTCTTTTTGTCATCGTCATCGGTTTTGGTCCACTTTCTGGAATCCTCGCAATGACCTTCTACACGATTGGTTATCTTGGAAAGCTGCAATATGAAGCGATTGAAGGCATGGAAAGTGCTCCGCTTGAAGCCAGTCGCGCTACTGGATTATCACACCCTGAAATATTTACGAATGTCGTGATACCTCAAACGAGCAATCATCTCTTGAGCCAAATGATGTTTATGTTCGAGTATAATGTACGCCATGGAACGGTAATCGGAATTGTTGGCGCTGGTGGAATTGGATATTTTATCAATAATTATCTGAATTTCTTGATGTATGACAAAGTCTTTGCTTTGCTCATCATCATTTTTGTCGTTGTCGTGATCATCGACCTTCTCTCTATGGCAGTTCGATCTTTTGTCAATGAACAAGGCGATGTTCGAAGACCATCATGGCTAACGGTGTTGTTACCAGCAAAGCACGCAGCAGAGATCCATCATGGCTCTGCTGTAAAAGATGAATCTGAGTAGGTTCATTCAGCAGCGATATGAAGTGAACCATCTTTGTAAAACACTTGAATTCGGTCAGGTACTTTACGAGTTAATGCCGCAACTGCTTCATAGACAACGTCTTCTTTTACTTTGAATGACTTTGCTGCTTTTGGTGTGGACCAAGCGACGGTTTCAAAATCTGATTGCCGAATCCATTCAAAGATTCGTGCCTCAAGTTCAGTTAATTCCTCCGCCATGAACATCGCAGAGCGACTACCCTCAAAACAGCACCGCTTCAATTCTTCTTGATAATCCAAGGGTTCAGTGAAGTGCAACCATTCTTCTGCAGCATTCTTCTGCATCGATGTAGCCGTCAAGAAGAGTGTTGAGGGCTTTGGTAAAGGGTATCTCAATTTGGAAATCTTCCGCTCTCTCAGCAAACATACGGGCCGCTCGTACCCCTTCTGCAACCATATGCATTTCTTCGAGTGCTTGTTCAATTGTGAGTCCTGTTCCTAATTTTTCACCCATTGTACGGTTTCGTCCGTGAGGTGAAGTGGCTGTGACATACAAATCTCCAAGCCCAGCCGGTCCAAACGCAACTTCGGCTTTGGCTCCTAACTGAGGAAGTAGCAAACATCCTTCTTTGAAACCAGCCATGAATATCGCTGCTTTGAGATTGTCACCACCAAGTGTACCGATTTGTTTCAATCCGTCGACTAATCCGCATGCAAGTGCGACGACATTTTTGAACGCCCCCCACAATTCTGCTCCTGCGGGGTCAGCAGCTGGATGAAGAATAAATGTCTGGGTTGTCAAAGTGGCGGCGAGTTTCTGGGCTACTGATACATCTTCACTTGCTACCAATGCCGTGGTCATTACTCCACCCGCTGCTTCTGGAGCAATGGTTGGTCCTGTTACAACGGCGAGTGTGTTATTTTTGCCAGCATCGTCTAATTTTTGTTGAATGGCTTCGGAAATTAATTTATTTCCATCTGCTAAGCCCTTAGCGAGATCGAGTAAGACATGTCCTGGTCGAAGATGAGGCATGATTTGATCAACAACGCTGAGGATGACAGATGAAGGTACTGCTAAGACAATAATTTCCACACCCTCCAATGCTTCTTCAATGTGCATTGTTGCTTCAAGCCCTTCAACGGGATGGTTTGGCAGATATTTAGCATTAACAGAATCCATCGTTATGGACTCATAGACTTCTTGCTCAATCGTCCAACCTTTGACATTATGATTGTCTGCTAACCACATACGAGCGATAGCAGTGCCCCAATTTCCTAAACCTAATATCGCAATGTGTGCCATAGAGAACAAGCGTTACGCTGTCCGCTTTACTTATGTTAATTGCCACTCTTTGAAGGGGGGATGGTGCGGTTTTGAAAGAAACGGAGTGAGTTCAAACTTCAAAACAAGTCGTCATCATCTTCTTCATCAAGGTCGAATACATTGTCGTCCTCTTTCTTTTCCGCTTTCTTTGCTGCAACTTTTTTCTTGGCTGGAGCCTTTTTCGCAGGTGCCTTCTTTTTGGCAGGCGCTTTTTCCACAGGTTTCTCCTCAACAGTTTCCTCCGGTGCGGAATCTTCGCTTGTTTCTTTGCGGAGATTTGCTTGCTCTTGTTCACGAGCAGCCAGTGCAGCAGGGGTTGTTCCTGTTTGTGCGGCGAGTGCTCGGCGTCGGTCTTCACGAGCCTTGCGTTCGAGTTGTCGGTGACGTGACTTTTCGATACTTTGTAGCATATACATAGCATCGTGTTCTAACAGAGGTGAATCCGAAATGAGCGTAATATCTAACCAACCACCGTCTTCAACGATAAATTCTGCGAGTGGTTCAAAGTTCAAATCTGATTTCTTGATTTGCGTGTAGTGCATTGCATTACCTGAACGGTGTTCGACTCCAGAGAAGTGGCAGTAGAATTCTTTGGTCCCAATGGTTTCTCGGACTTCATCAAAGAGTTCACCGTAGTCTTCTGAAGTCCGCATTTTTCCGTGACCTCGAGCGTGGATGTGAGCGATGTTGAGAACCGGAATCGTTCCTTCTACGTGGTTGACAACTTCCAATACTTCTTCGAGGCTGCCCCACAATTCTTGACGACCAGATGTTTCAACACCGATTTTTGAAGGAGTTCCGTCTTTAATCCAGGGGAATACAGGGAATTCATCTTCATCATCGTGCCAAATCTCGTGAACACGGTCGACGATTCCAGCAAATACATTGGCAACCTGCTCATTTGCAGCGCTGCCTGGATGCATCCCACCATAATGTCCAGCGTGAAGAGTAATGTGTCGTGCGTTAATGGTTCGAGCAGCTTGGAGCGTGGTTTCGATTTTCGTCATCGAGCGACCTCGTTCAACACGATTTCCAAGAAGTTCAGAATAGTAAGGTCCGTGAATATTCATCTCAAATTCGGTTTTGTTTGCCAGAACGCCTGCCTGCCAATATTGCTCAAAGTGTTGAGGTGCTACCATGCGAACTGTTTGGACTTCCATAGTCTCCAGCCCAAGAGAAATAATATCGTCCATTCCTTCGACGATTGTACGACCTTTACACGACAAAGGAACGCCTGCAGGTCCGAGTTTAATTGGCATAATTCACATCCCCGCAGAACCAACCCAAGGGCCCTCCCATGATAACCCCTTTCCGTTGGCTGTCCGCCAAAATACTGTTTTTTTCACAACCCATCGTTAAGAAATTACATACGACCATTGATGAACTCCTGCGGCTGGGGTGAAACATGGACGAACAAGTTGAGGCAGCAATTCTTGCTTTCCAAAATGGAATGCCAGTGTGTCTATTTGATTCAGAGAAAAGAGAAGGAGAGACTGATCTGCTGTTCCCGGCGCAGAGTGCCGTCCCTGCAACAATGCGGCAACTGCGAATGGATTGTGGCGGCTTGCTTTTCCTTGCAATAGGGCACGAAATCGGAGAATTATTTTCCTTGCCTTTTCTCCAAGACCTCCACACTCAACAAGCACTCACAGAACAATTTCCCGTTCTCAGCCATTTGGTAACAAATGATTTGCGGTATGATGCTCGCTCAGCATTTACGCTATCTCTCAATCACCGTGAAACCTACACCGGTATCACAGACCACGATCGAGCCCTTACCACGAGAAGGTTTGCGTTATTGTCTGCGGAATTAACCGAAGCAGGCATCTCAGGAAACGAAGCACAAACTGCACTCGGGCTTGAGTTCCGAACTCCCGGACACATTCCTGTTTGCCGTGAGACTGAAGGTGGACTGAACCGAAGGCAAGGACATACTGAATTGGCTGTAGGACTGGCCCGTCTTGCTGGTATGACTCCAGTCGTCATCGGGGCAGAGATGCTCCAAAGCGATGGAGATTATGCTCTCTCAGTAGATGATGCTCGCAAGTGGGCCGGTGAACGAGGCATTCCATTCCTTGAAGGCGCTCAATTAATTGACGCACTGAACTCGTAAATACGAATACGAATCAAGCCGGTAAAACCTTGAGGGACTATACTTTCACATCAACAGGTGAGCAGATGAAGCGAGTCATGGCAGTCGGGGTTTTTGACTTACTTCATGCAGGGCATTTGCACTATCTTGAACAGGCTAAATCACTTGGGGATAACCTCACAGTTGTCGTGGCGCATGACGATACGGTGCGGGTCCGTAAGCACGAACCAGTCACAGGCCAAGACCTACGCCGAAGGATGGTTGAAGGTTTGAAGCCGGTCGATCAAGCCATTGTAGGAAATCCACCTGAAGTTCCGATTTTCGATATCCTCCCTGATGTCAAACCAGACATTATTGCCCTCGGGTATGATCAAGAACATGCAGAAGACCGCATTCGTTCGAAATTAGAGCAACTGGGTTATGGCCATATCCAAGTCCTACGAGTAGAGGGTCTTTCTGATGATTTAGATGGAACACGCAAAATCATTGCTCGAATTCTTCAACTCTCCTCTCAATCAAAGGAGGATGATGCTTGATGTTTACCGGAATCATACAAGGAAAGGGAGTTCTCCTTGGTATCGATAAAAAGCAGAGTATTCATACATTGCAAATTGATTTACCAAATGCAGATGGTTTGGAAACAGGAGCAAGTGTGTCTGTTGATGGCGTTTGCCTTACCGCAGTGACTATTGAAGGCTCTGTTGTGAACTTTGATGTGATCACTGAAACATTAACACGAACTACGCTTGGCCAATTGAGTATCGGTCAACATGTGAACATCGAACGTTCATTGAAATTCGGCGATGAAATCGGCGGTCATCTCCTTTCAGGCCACATTATGGCGTCAGGAATTATTCATTCAAAGACGCAACATGGAGAAGGTGCGGATTTTACAATTCTTCTTCCCGCAGATATTCGCAAATATGTTATTGAGAAGGGTTACATTGCAGTTGACGGAATTTCCCTAACCGTTGGTGCAGTTCATGAAGGAATATTTTCACTTCACATTATACCGGAAACTCTTCGTTTGACAACGTTGCCTCAAAAGGAAGTTGGCGATGCAGTCAATCTTGAAATTGACTCCACTACGCAAACGATTGTTGCTACAGTCGAACGTGTTCTTGAAGAAAAACGGAGTTAATCAAATGCCAAATATTGCCCTCGTATGTGGCTCGTTTCATCGAGCAGAAATAGAACGAATGTTGACATGGGCTCGTGAAGAAGCTGCGCTGCATCAACTCGAGGTTGTCGATGTGGTCTGGGTTCCTGGTGCAATGGAAGTACCACTTGCAGTTGACCGCCTTTTGAATGATGAAGAAATCGACGGTGTTGCATGCTTTGGAATTATAGAGAAAGGACAGACTCAGCACGGATTAGCGATGGGTCAAGCCGTCATCAAAACGATCATCGAATTGCAACTTGTCCATGAAAAGCCAGTCGGATTAGGAATTATTGGACCCGGAGCGGAAACCGAACACATCGAGCCTCGTCTCGAACCTCATGCTCGGGCAGCAGTTGCAGCCGTCTCCTCCATGCTTCAATGAATCACGAGAAGAGGTTTCAACATGAAAACTTCGAAGTTCCAGCAATTACTGGAAAACCCAGTATTCCGTTCATTCATTGCGTTTTCTATTTTTAGAGCATTCTATGGCGTTGGCATCCTTGTAGTCACCTATTTTCTTTCAACTTCTACGGAGGGGGGTTGGCCGGCCTCCATTGCTTTCCTGCTGTTTTCAATGGTCTTTTCTCGATGGCTCTTCAAACGAATTAAAGGGCGAAAAGGCACTCGAGATGAATCGGAATCCGACTGAGTTTGTCGTACGTTTCGATGTCAATGTTCAAGTGGTGAATCCACCCGTACAAGTTTGTAGGCGATTCAACCATGTCCGAAATTCACAATGTCATCATCATCGGTTCAGGTCCTGCTGGATATACCGCAGGCCTCTATGCAGCTCGAGCAATGCTTGAGCCTCTCATGTTCGCAGGCTATATGTCCGGAGGTCAGTTAATGCTTACTTCCGACGTAGAGAACTTCCCAGGCTATCCTAAGGGAATTGGTGGCCCGGAAATGATGATGGAACTAAGAGAACAGGCTGAGCGTTTTGGACTTGAGGTGCGAGATCAAAATGTTGAATCAGTAGACCTTTCAGAGAAGCCATACAAGGTTGTTGTCGAAGGAGAAACTTTCCTTACCCACGCCATCATCGTTTCAACTGGTGCTGAATCAATTTGGCTGAATGCACCAGGCGAGGAACAACAGAAAGGCCGCGGAATCTCAACTTGTGCTACGTGTGATGGTGCATTTTTCAAGAATGAAGAAGTTTTGGTGATTGGTGGTGGCGATTCGGCCTGTGAAGAGGCCACATTCCTCACTCGCTTTGCTTCCAAAGTCACTCTTATTCACCGCCATGATGTCTTTCGCGCTTCAACAATCATGTATGACCGAGTTGTCAAGCACGACAAGATAGAAGTCAAAACCTTCCGTCAAGTGAAGGAATGGCTTTCTGATGAAAAGGGATTGACTGGTGCCGTTCTTGAAGATCCAAGAGACGGCACTTTGGAGAACATTAGCGTCTCTGGTGCATTCATCGCTATTGGACACAAACCCATTACTGGATTCTTAGGCGGTCAAGTTGAGGTTGATGGAGAAGGCTATATTCTTCACAAGAAACACACCATGACTTCAGTCGAAGGCGTATTTGCTGCGGGGGATGTAGTTGATACCCGTTACAAGCAAGCAATCACCGCTGCAGGCATGGGCTGTCAATCTGCAATGGATGTTGAAAAGTGGCTTGAAGACCAACATTGAACCCTCAATGAGTTTATGTTCAAGCCTTGCTTGGGGCAGTATGGGATTGCTTGTGAATATTGATGTTCAGCGTTATGCACGGCATATCTCTCTGCCCCAGGTTGGTCTTGAGGGTCAGCGTAATCTGGGACAAGCGAATGTCTTGGTCGTCGGCGCAGGAGGGCTTGGTAGTCCGGTTCTTCTTTACCTCGCAGCTGCAGGAATCGGCCATATCGGAATCATCGATGACGACAAAGTGGACCTGTCCAATCTTCAACGGCAAGTGATTCATTCGACGTCAACCGTTGGCCAACTCAAAGTCGAGTCGGCTCGAAACAGACTTCTTGAACTCAATCCAGAATTGGATATCTCTACTTTTGCCGTTCGATTGGTTCCGGAAAATATTGAATCTATTCTCTCCGAAGGCTGGGATGTTATCATCGATGGAACAGATAATCTTCCGACTCGTTACCTTCTTGATGATGCATGTTTCCTTCACAAAATCCCTTGGGTGTATGGTTCTATATATCGTTTTGAAGGGCAAGTGAGTGTCTTCAATTTCGAACAAGGTCCATGCTATCGGGATTTATTTTCCGAAGCGCCGCCCCCCCAATCCGTTCCATCTTGTGAGCAAGGCGGTGTGTTAGGAGTTTTACCGGGTGTTATCGGCTCTTTACAAGCGAATGAAGCAATCAAGATTGTTCTTGGTTTGGGTGAAGTGCTCAATGGCCGACTCCTGATCTATGATGCTGAAACTATGCATTTCCAAACGCTTCGTTATACTCAGAACCCGGAACGTGACCAAATTACAGACCTTTCTCACAGCACTGCAATGTTTGATGATCCTCAATGGTGCATGAGGGATATTGGTAAGGGTGAAATTGATGAAGGAGACCCATCTGCGACTAACACGATGTTCAACTCAATTTCCATGAATGAGTTTGTCAAGCGCCGAGATTCTGGCTGGGCGCCATTTATTCTCGATGTTCGTTCCGATAGAGAATATCAGCAAGCCCGCGTTGCTTCAAATGATTTACAAATCGAACACGAAGCAGTGCTATCAAGGGTTGATTCAATCCCGAAAGACCGAGAAGTCGTTGTTTTATGCCGTAGTGGGATGCGTTCTCAAGTGGCTGCGATGTATTTGATTCAAGCAGGCTATGAGGGCTCTTCGTTGTATAACCTCGAAGGTGGAATCATGGCATGGCAATCGGTTCGGCCAGATGAAATCATTCACGGTTGATGTGGCTTTTCCCGTGAACCGGTGAACCGATGTTTCGACTCCCCTCTCAAGGGTGAGGTTCAAGTCTCTACAGCCGCCCCTACTGTTCAAGGGAGGGGTTTTTTGGCCAAAGTCATCGTAGCGGACGAAAATGAAGGTCGCCGTTCTCTTCTTGCCAACACGCTCGAACGTGAAGGTTTCGACATAACACGTGCAGCGACTCTACGGCAAGCCGAGGGTACTGCTCTTGCCATCATGCCAGAGGTTGTGCTCATCGATGGGGAATGGAAGAATGGGGATGCAATAGATGCGTCTCAACGTTTGATGAGCGACCCCGAATTTGCTTTCAAGTGCCGGATTGTAATCCTCGCACGAAATGTTTCACAAGAATACCGAGTGAGTGCTGCTCAATCAGGTATTGCTGAAGTGATTGCAAAACCGGTTGATATGAACGTCTTAATCGAGCAATTGAGAAAGCATACTCGCAAACAATTTGTTCCACCACCAGCGGATGTTGCAACAGGTCAAGGAGGCGGCGGAAGTTTTGATGTTTCGATGACGATGGGGGACAGCACATGGGCTCTTCCTATGCTCAAAGGACTTGTTGGCCCTGAAAAAATCAATACGAATTTTATAGATGAAATCCTCTTGCAAATGGATGAAGAAGGTTTGGAAGTCGACACCAAAGTCGACACCTCTGCCATGTCTTCAATGCTCAGATTAGCCCTTAACAAACTGGTGGAACAAGCAAGTGCTGATGGTGAACTTGTTGCTCCAATGCGGGATGCTGATGGCAACATCATCCAACAAAATCCTTCAGGACCTTCTTCACCAAGCCAAGCCAAACGTGGCCAGCCACTTGGTGGAGGTGATGCCCAAAAGATGGTTCAGAGTATGTCTTCTCCAATGGAAGGCATTCTTGAAGCACAAGCTCAAGGTATTGCAGATGAAATTGAAGAGGTTATGGATTCGATTCTCGATGAAAAGCCGGAACTTGTGGCTCTACATGATTTCGATACGATGGTCCCCATTGACCCTGAAGTTCTTGAATTAACTCGGTTGACCACTGAGTTTGTTACTGAACTGATGTGGAGTCTTGGAAGACCTGGTGCTGTTTCAGACCTCACTCTAATCACACAGGTTGAAGATGCTACGCAGATGCTCACCGACGTGCTGGCGGCTTTACCTGAAGCCGAAGAAGAGGAATAAGCATGGCGCGATATCCTCTCCCTCGACCGAATGAATTGATGCTTGTTGACAGAAAAGCCGAGTTGGATGAACTCAAAAAAAGTCAACCTCACATTTATCGTTGGCGAGCCTTATTCGGTTTAGTCGTGCTTTTGACCTGTGCAGTATGCGGGTTTTTGTTGTTCAGAGATGCTCAAAATATTCTTCTTTGGTTTGAAGAATTAGGCCCCGCAGGTCCACTTTACTTCACATTAGGTCTCTCTTTGGCAGTGATCATTATGCTTCCAACCCCGCTCATCAAAGTTTCAGCAGGAGCAATCTTTCCTTTTTGGATAGCTGCAACTATTAATTTTGTAGCCTCCTTGCTTGGTGGATTGGTCGCTTTTCTTCTAGGGCGGTGGTTATTTCGAGAAAGTATTCAACGCTCTTTGATGAATGATTCACGTTTGCAGAACATCGAAACAGCATTGACGAATGATGCGATGAGAATTTCCATTCTGGTTCGTCTTTCTCCACTTATCCCCGATGAATGGCTCAACTACCTGATGTCGGCAACCCCCGTATCACTTCGAGTATACATGATTTCAAATGGTTCCGGGATTGTCTATTCGTTAGCATATGCTTACTATGGCCACGCACTCGGTAAATTTGCACTCAATTCATCCGGCATTGAAGAAATGAATTCCACGCCAATGGGTAATGCTATGTTGGTACTTGGAATCGTAGCCTCAATTTTAGCTACTGTTATGGTTACGCGGGCTTCGATGAAAGCACTTCAAGATGCTATTCCTGAAGAAGAATGAGATTTATTCCCGCTTTTGTAAGTCGTTATATCCAGCCGTTGTGTTTGTATGTGGGTGACCTTTGGCCAAACCATGAGCCAAGGAGATTTACCCGTCATCCATGGGACAAATTGGACTCCAAAGGAGGCATTGGATTTCTCTCAACCTTTGCTTGCAGATGCCGCAAGAAGGGAAATTTTACGTTTTGTCGCTCAAAGGCACGATGGTCATCTTTTCCTCGCAGCAAATGTTTGGGATGTTCTGATTGAAAATGAATCAAAACAATTTGAAGGCCCCTCTTGGCACCAGTATAGTCAACGATTTATTGATGCTGTCCAACGAGGATTAGTGGCCCAGGTTGATGCAAAAATGAAAGATGATGCTGATGTTGAAGTTATTCCTCGACGTAATTTAACTGATTTTTTAGACCGCAGGGCTCAACACTTTTTACTTGATCTGCGTTTAGTATTCCGCCGTTTAGCTCATTACATGTCGGTCACCATGGAACAACGGGTTGAATGGCAAACCATGATGACAAGAACTCGAATGTTGGACACTGAGTTGAAATCTATTTACACAGAAGGGATCGATACTCCTGATGGCTCTTCATTTGGTGGTAAAGGCTTCCGTTCAACTTGGCAAGAAGGTGTTGTTGCTGTCGCAACTGCACTTGAAAGACAGCCGGATTCTCCTCGTGATGCACTTCCGGGTAGAGGCTATGACGGAGACTTAGTTGCTCCAATGATTCGAGATATTGGCCTTGGGCTTGCCATGGGGGATACATCTCTTGATGTTATGGCTGCCAACCTTGGAAAAGCTGGCTCCAATCAGAATGGAGGCTGGAATGGTGCAGGTGGTCGAGATTTGCACGTTGGTGCTTGGCACGTTGGTGTTCTGCCTCCGACCGCACCTCTACCAATTGCCAGTGTTACAATGACTGGTCTTGCGTTTGCCTCATGGCGACAAAACCTCGAACGATTTCATGTTGCATGCATCGGTGAAGGGGCCTCTTCATCAGGAGAGTTTTGGGAAGCGATGAATCTTGCAGGTGCGCGTGGACTTCCAATCACTTACATTCTTCAAAACAATCAAATTGCTCTAGATACCTCTCCAATCAAACAATCGGGCGTAGAAATCTGGGCAGATAAAGCGGATGCTATGGGCTTCCCTGCATGGACTATCGATGGCTCAGACCCTGCAGCATGGTATGCCAGTACTGCCTGTGCTCGTGAGTTTGCCTTGAACGGTGGAGGGCCGACGCTCATTCACGTTGAAACGATGCGCGGATGTGGACATGCTCATCATCACGATGACCTCTACCTCGGAAATGAATCGGGGACTCCTCCTGGATATGTTGACCGAGATTTACTCGCCTATTGGGAAGCAAAAGACCCAATACCAACTCATCGAGCGTTGCTACTCGACCTGGGGCTTGAGGAATCAGTCTTACTGGAGATGGAAGAAAAAGAACAACATGACGTTACAACTGCTCGAGAAGAACTGGAGCAGATGCCATGGCCAGAGCCGGAAACGGTCACGAAAGGTGTAACACTGTTGAACGACGCTGAAACCCATGAACAACGGCTGACTCGACTAAGTCAAAGTAACGAAGTTCACGTGGTTGAATCCTCAATCGGTCTTGGTGAAACGACCCTTGCTTATGCTGAAAAAGGTGGCTGGACATATGCTCGTTCAATTCAACAAGCGATGGCAGACATCGCTACACGACATGGTGATGATTGTATCTTCATTGGGGAGGATATGGAAGTTGCCGGTGCCTTTGGAATGAACATGGCGCTGAAAAATGCGGGTCATTCTGACAAACTGCTTGACATGCCGCTTTGTGAGGCTGCTATCGTTCACACCGGTGTGGGGGCAGCCCTTTCTGGCATGCGCCCAATGGTTGAGATTCAATTTGGTGGTTTTGCTGCTCTTGGATTCAATGCACTGGTCAACAATGCTGCCATGCTTCGCTGGCGCTGGGGAGCAGACTGTCCAATGACAATCCGTATTCCTCTCGGTGGTCGAACTCGCTCTGGTCCGTTTCACGCAAACATGATTGAATCGTGGTTTGCCAACGACCCGGGGCTGATTGTTGTTGCAGCTGGAACACCTCAAGATGCTTATGACCTCTTGATGGAAGGTGCAGAACTCGACGATCCAGTGCTCTTCTTGGAACACATTGGCTTGTATGGACTTCGAGGTGGGCTTACTGGTTGGGGTCAAAACATTAACCAAGTAGTCGATACTGAAACGGTCAAGAAAGCAATTGCCAACAATGAGCGATTCAAACTCGGAAAGGCTGCGGTTGTTCGTGGTGGCCGAGATGTCACATTGGTTACATGGGGTTCAATGCTTCATGTTGCTCAGCAGGCAGCAGAAAAACTCGCTTTAGAAGATATTGAAGTCGAAATTGTTGATTTGAGGACACTGCTTCCATTTGATGCACAAACCTGCATCGATTCGGTACAAAGAACTGGGCGATTGGTCGTTCTCCAAGAAGGCCAATGGTGCGGTGGATTAGGGCACAGCATTCAAAGTCGGATTTTAGAATCATGCTTCTATTCGCTGGAAGCTGCCCCTCTTGTTATTGGTGCTCTGGACACGCCAGTGCCGTTTTCTCCACCGCTTGAAAACTTCACAATTCCTTCCGCTGAACACGTAGAAAAAGTCATCAGATTTACCGTTCAGTCTTGAGACATCGTTTTGTCTTCAAGGTGTTTTATTCGGATGAATAATTCTGCAGCAATCAGTGCGCCTAGAACTGTTGTGAAACTATAGAATGGTATGCTAAAGGCTTCACCGGCAAAGAGGTTGGGGCCAAAAGTTCGAGCAGGATTCATTGACGCACCGGTTAGCGGACCAAAGAAAAAGGCGAGTATTGCTACCACAAAACCAACAAAAACAGCAATAGAAACATGCGTCTGAGAACGTACGACAATCCAATAGATGCTTGCCATTAATGAAAACGTGATGAATACTTCGATCAATCCTCCGGTGTATACGGAAATATCATCGACGATTTGAGTTGGTCCAGCACCTTCAAGGATGAACGCAGCCAGCGAAGCGCCACTTAATTGAGCGATGATGTAAGGGATTAATGCTTCTTTTTCAAGATGGCCACTTCGGCAAAAAGCGATGGATACGGCAGGGTTGATGTGAGCGCCGCTAATGGGTTGAAACACGAGGATTGCAACGGTAACTGCCAGTCCAAAGGACAGAGATATGACCAGGCCCGATGCGCCGTAGGCTACACTTCCGCAGCCTACCCCAACCATAAGCGCCGTGCCAAAGAATTCGGCCATTGCTCGGCGCCACATATTCTGTCGATTACCCTTCATGTTATGTTCTTTGCGAAACGGACAAATCGAAGATGGTAAAAGGGAATGGTGAAGAAGTAAAGGCTGTTGGTTCAACCATGGGGTCCGAGGAAAAAGTGATGGGAATCGCTCAACTTCTTCATTTCCAAACCCTGGTTACAACCGGAGCCCTGTTTCTTGGAATCATCGCCGTTCGATTCCTTTCAAATTCGGCTGGCTATGACAATATTAGCATCACTTTGATTATTGGTGGTTTGGCGCTTGGTCTCCTCATTTTCTCTGCTGATTTCTTTATCGAAGGTGCGAAAGGATTGGCTCGACGTGGCGGCTTACCTGAAGTTGTCATTGGTTTAACAATCGTTTCTATTGGAACTTCTTTGCCGGAGATTCTAGTCACTACCACTGCCGCAGCTGATGTTGCAACCAAGCCAGAAGTTGCAGATTTTGCTATTGGAGGCATCCTCGGTTCTGTGTTTGTTCAAATCACACTCATTCTAGGGCTTGTAGTCGTTAAAAAAGGACTCAAAATACGGGAATCATGGTTGAAACGTGATGGTCTTATCATGCTGTTAGCAGTTCTCATTCTCACTTTTTTCTTACTCACAGAACGCACATTGCAACGATGGGAGTCACTTATTCTCGTCTCACTGTACATCATCTATATTTCTTGGTTACTGATGCATCGCAAAGTGATTCAACAGGAGGAAGATACCCAAAATGATGTTGTTGTTCGGGGTTCAAATTGGAGCGTCGCTGCTTACTTGATTATGGTCGTCTGCGGTTTGGCATTTGCCGTTTTTGCAGCACACCACTTGGTTGAACAAGCCCGACTCATTGCCATTGAACTCAATGTCCCGCATGCAGTCATCGGAACCACCGTATCTGGAATTGGAACATCATTACCCGAATTGACCATCGCCATGATGGCGGCGAACCGAAGTCAAGGCGTCGCTATTGGGACACTTATCGGTTCGAACATCACTGACCCGTTGCTTTCAATCGGTCTAGCCGGTTTAGTTCACCCACTCGCCATTTCTGATGGGGGGTTTGAACTGATTGTGTTTATCATTATTCCATTCACGGTTTTGGGAACCTCTGTGGCCCTTCTCATGATGCGAACTTCGTATGAATTCAAGAAGTGGGAAGGCTATACGTTAATCTCTGTGTATATCTTATTCATTTTTACTCTCGAGGCATACAACCGTTCTTGGATAACCTTCTGAAAACAATGAAGACATAAGGGGCGACTTCTTCGCCTTCTCCATGGTGAACTTCCAACTTGACGAAATGCAAGAAATGTTGAAGGAACTCGCACATGAATTTGCGGTTGATGAAATTCGCCCAAATGCTGAGCACTGGGACACTGAATCGGTTTATCCGAAAGAAGCCATTCAAGCAGCTCACGAGATGGGATTACTCAATTTGCACATTTCTGAAGACTATGGCGGTCCTGGATTAGGTTCTATGGAAGATGTTCTTGTCAATGAAGAGTTGGCCTGGGGAGACCCTGGTTTTGCTACAGCAGCCTATGCAACAGCACTTGCATGTGCACCCATTATTACTGGAGCGACTGAAGATCAGAAACAGAAATGGCTGAGAATGGTTGCTGAAGAGGGTGCATTGGCCTCGTATGCGGTGACTGAGCCAGGTGCAGGTTCTGATGTTGCAGCGTGTAAAACAAACGCATTGCGTGATGGAGATGAGTATGTTATCAACGGTTCCAAAATGTGGATTACTGGTGCAGGTTACGCAGATTTCTTCTTTGTATTAGCGAAAACAGATGTAGATGCTGGCTACAAAGGCATGTCCGGCTTTATTGTTGAGAAAGACGCTGAAGGTTTCTCACTTGGAAAGAAAGAAACCAACATGGGTCAACGATGTTCAGATACTCGCTCAATTCAATTTGATGACGTTCGAGTCCCAGCAGACCAATTGATTGGAGGTTCAGAGTCCGGTGGATGGATGAACGCCATGAAGGCTTTTGACATGAGCCGCCCAAACATTGCTGCGCATGCAACAGGCCTTGCTCGAGCAGCATACGAGCACGCTCTGCAATACTCAGGAGAGCGAGAAACCTTCGGAAAGCCTCTCTATCGTCATCAAGCAATACAATTTATGTTGGCAGATATGAAAACGAAAATCGAGGCGTCAAGAATGCTAACTTGGAAGTCAGCGGCTGATTCAGATGCTGGCGTTAAGAATACGGAATCAGCAGCACATGCAAAACGATTCGCTGCAGATACGGCTATGGAAGTTTCAACCGATGCAGTCCAAGTGTATGGAGGGTATGGTTATTCAGAGGAATATCCCGTGGCCCGTCTCATGAGAGCAGCAAAGGTCATGCAAATCTATGAAGGGTCTTCGCAAGTTCAAAAAATGATTATTGGACGAGAGATTACCAAAGATTTGTAATCATTTGTCGAGTAATTTATCGGCCATCAATTCCCAGAAATTGATTAACTCCTGCTCTTCCCTTTCTCTGGTTTCTTCGGCAGCCAGTTGTTCTATTTCTGCCTGTTCAGTATCATGGATAACCTCGTCGGGAGTTGGAAGTTCAAAATCCTCCATGGCGCTGTGCCATTCCATTTCGTCGTATTCTTCCTGTTCCATTTCATCTTCACAGGGCCAGTCATCATCAATCATATCTTGGCTTACAATCATCGTATCTTGGAAGATGATAATATCCTTCAGCATGTGCCGGTGGCATACGATGAATTGAGCAAGCATAGGTATCTGTAATGCCGTTTTTATGTCGTTAAATAGAGCCAATACGAGGGAAACAATTCGATCGCCGATCGGTAAGTTTTGGTTCTTAGAATGCAAACAAAGTTTGACTGAATAATCGTTCTCTTCGATCACATCGTTCCGCCAACGACCGGCTGTAACAGCAATTGACCATTCAGAACCTTCGTGATGAATGATATCTTCTTCACTCTGTAATTTAGAATCCAGACAATACCACCGGTGTGATTCTCCTTGGACTCGGACTTTGATGGATTCATGAGTCAGCATGATAATCTCGACAGCAGGCGTGTCTTTTGCCACTGATTGTAACATCTCAACTGAACGAAGTTCAGGCTCGGACATTCGATAATTTCCTTTCGACATGAATAGCCACGAAATCGAGTCTATATCAAGAGTAAAGAGTAAAACCTACCACTTCGGATTGGTGTTATGGCCAAACAGTGTCCTGCTGTAATTCTTGCCGCCGGCGCCAGCCAGCGTCTTGGTCAACCGAAATCATTGGTGCCAATCGGAGATACGAATTTAGTCGGACTCGCCTATCAAAAGTTGGTTAAAGCCGGTTGTTCACCGATTTACGTCGTGACTCGCAGTGAACTCTCGGTTCCAATCATGCACGCTACTGTTGGTTCTACGGTAATTGTCAATGCCTCTCCAGAGAAGGGAAGAACAGGTAGCATACAATGCGGGCTCTTGTCTCTAGCAGGCGACAAAGGGCGAATGCCAAAACGCGTCGTTATCGCCCCCGTCGATCGTCCTGGGTGGGCGGTTGGCGATGTGAAAAATCTCCTTTTATCGGAAAAAAGTTCGACACTTGCGGCAAATGGGCGTCGAGGTCACCCGCTCCTTCTCGATGAGACTGCAATTCAATCCGTTCTTGCTGCGCCTCCTGAAAGTGCCTTGCGAGATGTTGTTACATTTCAAGAAGTGACAGTATCAGCTCCTCTTCTTGGTTTGAACATTGACCTCCCTTCTGATTTAGAATTGTTGAAGCAGCATGAATCAGTCTTACTTAATCTCGGCTAAACCCTACAGGGCAAAGGGTATGTGTCACACCCTCGAGGGGTGAACATGACTGCGGCGGTGATGTCTTGGGCCCTTTCGCATTTGTCCCAAGGTCAACGTGTCGTTCTTGCCAGTGTCGTTGAAACAGCAGGGAGTGTTCCTGGTAAAGTTGGAGCACGGCTAGCGATGGCTTCAGATGGTCAGTGGAGAGGAACGGTTGGCGGTGCAGGTTTAGAGATGAAAGTCCTTCAACGGTGTCGAGAACATCTAGAGAATCACCATTATCCGTTCGGAGAAGTCATGAGATATGGATTGAATAAAGGTGCGAAGGGCTATGAAGTGACTCCACTTGATTCTCTTTGCGGCGGTCAAGTTTCGCTTGCAATCGAGGTGATGATTCCAATGCCACATGTTCTCTTAATGGGTGGAGGTCATTGCGGTCAAGCCATTGCAAAGACGTTGGATGCTTTGGGTTGGCACCATTCGGTTCATGATACTCGAAGTGCGTATTCGGGTAAAGAGATGTATCCAAATGCGCAGCAACGTTCTTCTGAATCCGTCGAAGGTTTTCTTCAAAAGGAATCTCTTTCCAGTCTCAGTCGATTCTCTGACGTTCTCCTTCTTGGCCATGATTGGTCAGAGGATGAAGAGCGATTACTCCGCCTTCTTCATATTTTCAACGATGCCCAAGCCACTCCTGATGGTCAACAAGGGCCTCGAATTGGCGTAATTGGAAGCCGTTCAAAATGGCAAGCATTCGAGAAGGTCTGTATTGGCCAAGGCATTCAACAATCACTTTTGGATGCTGTTATCTGCCCAATAGGGTTGAACATAGGTGCAGAATCTCCCGAGGAAATTGCAGTTGCAGTGGTCGCTCAAATCATGGCTGCGTTCAAAGGTAAGGATGCGGATGCACCAACGTGGCGAAATTGACTCATTTCTGAGTGAAGATACGCTCTCTAAAGAAGCGCAGTTCTTCTATTGATTCGAGAATGTCATCTAAAGCGAGATGCGCGCCTTTCTTTTCATATCGACCAGTTTCAGGATACCATCTTCGAGCTAATTCTTTGACGGTTGAAACATCAATCATTCGATAATGAAGGTAATCAACCAAGAGTGGCATTTCTTTTTCCATGAACTTCTTGTCATTCCATACACTGTTTCCACACAAGGGTGCCACTCCCTTAGGAACCCATTTCTTGAGAAATTCAAGTGTATCTGCTTCGGCTTCTTCACACGATACACTTTGAGTTCGAACTCGTTCTACTAAGCCACTGGCATGATGATGAGATGTATTCCACTCGTCCATCCCATCAAGGAGTTCCTCAGAAACCGAGACAGCAAGATTCGGTCCAGTTGCAAGAATGTTGAGTTCTCCATCTGTAACGACAGTGGCGATTTCGATAATCGACTCTTTGCGAATATCGAGTCCAGTCATTTCCAGGTCAATCCAAACCAAGCGCTCATCGTTTCCACTCATAATTTCGCCAAGAGGCTGGGGTTTTTGAAGTGGGCGTAGGGTTATGAAGTTCTCCTCGGAGGCACAGCCATGGCGGGTGAGGCAGATTCCCCGGTTTCAGAAAATCCTTTTGAGACCGTCTCTTCAATGAGTTCGAAAAACCTTATTGCAGTGAGTGCACTCACTTTCTTACTCATTTTTTCGTTCTTTGCCCTGTCGCTAACCGGTGACTCTCCCGTTCAATTGGTTTCTGAGTCGGATACCAGCAGTGACGATTGGAGGGCCTTTTCGGTCGTGGCTCCAGTCGATACTGGAATCAACGTATACCATGATCATTTCCGGACAAATGAAACATACCCTTCGTGGCTGTTGGACGGACTTGGCGTGAACAAGGTCTGTGAATTAACTTTTGATGGAACTTGGCAAGAACGATACGATGCTGACAAAGAATCCTGTTGGGATACATTGACTGCCAGTGACATCGTTTCTTTTCCTGGAACAAAAATCATCGGTCATTCCCCCGACGGTGATAGTGATATCTTGATTCTTGACGACCCGAGTGACGGTCATGGTTCTGCAGTCACTGGTTCAGTCCTCGATGCCAATCCGAACGCAGTGATTTTCTTTGTTGAAGGATTCAGCACCGAGGCGGTACTCGCTGCTGCAAACCAACCTCTCGTAGATGTTATCTCAACCTCTTTTGGAGCGCCAGGTTCAGTCCCCGTATCAGGAATTGAGCGTGGCACTGAAATCGCTGTAGTCGATGAAGGGAAGATGCATACAGGTGCTGCTGATAACAGCCCTTCGCCAGCCATTCAGGACTCTACTGCAGGCCCCCCTTGGTCGATTGGAATAGCAGGATATGCTGAAGAAGGCGATGATCAAAAAGAGATTATGTCAGGCTCTTATCCAGACATTTCAGCAGACTGGACTCAATATTTACCGAATCACGACGATATCGATGGATACCACGAAACCTCAGGAACTTCTTTTGCTACACCTCGAACAGCAGGTATTCTTTCCTTTGTATTGGAGTCACTTCGAGAGGAATTTAATGATAACAGTTCAGGAGCATCGCCTGTATTACGCCAAGGTATGCTCGTGGATGGGACAGACAGTGAAGGTAATCCATTCCTTGTTTCCAACTCTGAAATTCGTGAAGCCTTGAATTTGTCAGCATGGTATCCTGAACTTGGATGGGATCCGACTTCAGGAACAATGCCGGTCTCTCCAGTTGCGCCTTGCACTCAAACCGGCTGGGGATTTGTCAATCTGTCGAATATTGAACCGATTATTGCCCACCTTAACCAATCGTCAGAACTTTCTCAAAGGCCGGGCGATGTGGTTGCATGCATGAACGCGAATCAAGACATGAGAGAAGCATACTGGGATGCATACCCCTCTGTCCCAAGTGAAGTCAATGGACTTTCTATCATCGGAGATCAAGGTGTTGAACGACGTTTAGTTTGATTCAAACACTGATCCAATCAATGATGATTTGTCCACCTTCATTGAGTCCAACAACCGGCTTATATCCTTCATGAGGCGTCGATGCGATTGATTTGAGAATCGCATCAAGCTTACCTGCAGGAAGACGGATTTCAAACCCTTGTGCCGTTGTTATTGTGTCTGGCATAGGCAATGATACCGGTTCTGTAACTTGCTTCCTTAGCACAGGTCGAGGTATCTCGAGTCCCTGAGAGGTTGTAACTGAGGTGGATGCAGCAGATTCAACTTCTTCCACTGAGTCATCCTCTTGTGCTACCGTTTCTTCTTCGACGGTTTCAATCACTTCTTCAACGATTTCCTCTTCAGGTTCTGCTACTTCTGTCTTTGGCGAGAACGCTTTTTGTTGAACGACTGCAACTGGTTGCTCTTCATCGACTTCATAGATTCCTTCATCATCGTCTAAGCGTTGCATTGTGAGGAATCCCCATCCGAGTGCAATCAATCCCACGCCAACAAAGGAAAGTGCCTGCATGGTATCATTATCAACTTCAATTGCGAAAGCGACAAAGGAAAGAATTGAACCATAGCCACCGAAAATACGTCTCCATCGAGCTTCGTAATCTGGGGCATAGCCTTGAATTCCAACTGCAATGAGAACCGCAGTCGTTAGCACCCATGCAACCGACCACTGGTCTATCTCTCCAAATGTGAAGAAAATACCTGCAAGAGCGCTGAGGATTCCAGCCATGCCTAAACGGTCAAGGAAATCTAAGAAAGCCTCGTCACTTTCCCATTCAAAGAACTCAAGGTCATACATTCGGTCGTTTTGTAAAGAGAACCAAGAGATTGCAATTCCTTCTGCAGCCAAGAATATCCCGATCGGTATGCCCATATCAACCGCATCGAATTCAGTTTGAACAATGAGGTTCGCCAATGCCAGGGCATGAATTGCTGGAATGAAGAATAACGCGTTTGAATATCCCTTGAACAGAATATCCCTCGTAAGTAAAATAGCTCCAACAACTGTTCCCAATCCCAAAAGGGCCTCGAAACTAAAGATGAAGAGGACGTATGTCGTGATGTAGAGTGTGTTGACTATTTCTTCTCTCTTCTCTTCGGTAAGTCGAGCCTCACCTTCTTCTGATTCATTCTTGAAGAGCAAACCTCTGCTGTTCATGCTCGATAATGTAAGAGCAGAAAGGGCAGTGATTAATGCACTCCAAGAGAAGGATTGATTGAGGACTCTTTCACTGAATACATCTTCGATAACCATGCCAAGGATGAGGCTTAACAACAGTCCTAAGTGGAGTACGACTATTTCTTCAAGCCGCCCAGTGTTCCATGCAGTCACGATGAGGTAGGCGAACATAATTGCAGGAATCCATCCGACGCTTGATGTGGCAGCAAGTACACCGACCAGAGCCCATCCCCAAACACCAAACCATGGCAAAGGTTCGCGTTCACTTTTACTTTGTTTGACATACATACTGTCCATAATCAGCACAAACGTCATTTGTATGGTTAACAGAATGCCGCCCAACTGAGTGAGCGTCAAAAACCCATAAGAAGTAAAATCATAATTTGTCGAATCAATTGTTTCAACCAAAAGTCGACCAATTCCAGCAGAATCAAGCCAATGAGAATTCAACAGGAAGAGGGCCAATGGTGAGAGCATTAAAGGCCATACGTGACGGTGTTTGACGCTGCGTACCGTAACAAGTCCAATCATGGAGATTAACAACAATCCACCCGAAGTGTCAAGGCATGCTAGGCCTACTAGACCGAGCATTGCCCAAGCGTCAGCCTTTGGAGAGAGATATTCAATATCGATGCCTCGCTTTGTAATCAACTGATTGATGTAAAGAGGAGCACTCAGAAGCATTAGGTCCAACACGATGGCAAATGGAATGATTTGAGTATCAAAATAATCATCATGGGTTTGCATCTCGGTTCGAACAGAGTTGAAACTGAGACTTAGAGGTAGAGCGGTCATGAATAAGACCCATACGCCTGCTGAGCGAACAACTGAAGAAATGACCTTCATTGCTTTAATTTCAAGCACTAATGCAGTGATTGGCGCGAGGAGTAAAAGCGACCATGGGCCTTTAACAAGTTCTTCAGCACCCTTCGGATCAAACTCATTTCCGAATGGATTGACCATTGTGATAATGCTGTAACTCATCATGAAAAACGAGAGCAGAAGAGAGAAGCGAGTTAATTGACTCCAACTGTTTCTTTCAATCCATTCGTCATCTGTTTTCACTAAGCTTTCGGGAGATGTTGTCCAAGAGTTTGTAGCAGCATCATAGATTGGAGTGTTGCTAACAGTGGCTCTTTTAGTCCAGTTAAACAGCAATCCAGCATCTAATTCGAGATGCCGAACGGGATATAAGACTCCATAAATCACTGCACCAAGGATGAAGATTTGGTAATTAAAATATTCAGGCAATGGAAGACTTTGAAGGAACTCAGGAACTTCTAATCGGTCAAGAACGGTGAGAAGAATGGCCGATGCACCCGCAATTAAAACAACGAGTGTCGCTTGTAGTTTTTCTTCTATAGAACTGTCTTGTTCGATATTACGAAAGGAACTGCGTGCGAGATAAATCATGTAACCAACGAAAATCCACGGCATGAACCAATCTTCCGCTTGAAGAATTGTTCGAGAAAGGACCAGTGAAGCGAGCATCACAAGGTGCGTCCAAGATGATATTTTGTCGTTCTGCCGAGCAAATTCAGAGATACAAAACAGAGCGATTGGAATGACTATTTGCATGCCATTGAATCCAAAAGTATCCGAGAGAGGAATGTCTCCCATATTGGCGAAGAAATCTGTGAAGAAGTAGGACAGAGCGAGGGCTGCGAAGGTATAATCAGCAACCCAACGTCGTGTTGCCTTCGCAATAAACAGCATATACGGTACCATCAGTAGTGTGATCACCCAAGGTACGACACTGCCTTCATTTGGCAGCATTACAAGGGCTGCTGCTAATCCAATTGGCATCCACGGGACGCGACGTTGTTGAACTGCAGGGAAGTAGAAAATCAGAACTGCGATCCAGAGTGCGACGCTCAAACCGAGGATGTTTTCAAGACCATATTCAGTTGACTTTAATGGGCCAATATGCAAATTAAGCCCTTCTAATCGAGCGATATACATGGCGAGAACGATTTCTCCAACCAGAACAACCGATGCTTTTTGTATTAATTCTGAACGTAATTCTTGACGAGCAGCATAGTAGCCTTGAATGGCGATGATGAAGATGAGCAGAGACATTGCTCCTCCTGCGCCATTGGTTTCTGCACCTGTGTTGAAGACTTCAAACAAAATGGGGGTTATCCCAGAAACAACCGCAACAACCACAAAGTTCAGTGCTTTATTTGAACGAAGTGCCATTTCCATGGCAGCAAAACTCAGCAGAATGACCGAAAGCCCCATTTCGTATGAAATCGTATTTTCTGTCCAAGTCATCCATGGACCCATTCCTGCTCCTACGAGTACTAATATTGGGGCATATGCGGCAACAGCACGTCCAAACCCAGTGGAGCCTTTGAACCGCTTCAGTAGTTGTATCTCTCCAAAAATTAAGACGAGGAGAGCGGCTGTTTGAACATAGATTGCTTTGGCATTCGGGTGCCAATCGACTGATTCACCCGTAGTAGCATCAATCAACACACCTGAATTAAATTCGGCAGCGGTACCGAAAATTTCAGTCCACCCTTCACCAGTGATGAAGCCGATGATCCAACGAGAACCCCATATCATGCCGATTGTAGCAAAGAAGAATCCAATTCCAAGCATATAATCTTGAACTTCATACAGTACATGGTCGTTTTTTCTGCTTTGAGCTTCAATCCATCCAATTGTGATTCCTGCAGATACAAGTCCTCCTATGAAGATAATTAAGAAGTCATTATTTGTTGCACCTTCTGCAAATGCGATGCTGAACAGCCCACCCCATATTGCTGCAAGAGCAATTCCCATCATGATGAGTTGTGAGAACTTCATCAGCGCACGGTTGGAATCAGAAATCGATACGCCAGGGGGATTGACGAGCAGTGGTTGTTCAACCGGTGCAGATTCTGTAAAAATACTGCCCGCAGGTGACGGTACGTTGGCTTTTGCCAAAAGGCTTTGAGTGGGTGCGGGTACTCTTCTTGGTGCTGAACGACGTGGAGCAGGCATAACAATCAAGTGAACTATTAGCATTGAGGCTTTAATGATTGACCCGTTCATTTGAGTTAGACGCAGTTAACGAAAGCGAAGTTTCCACTCCATCTCTCCTTACACTTTGTTTCAATGGGTTCAAAAGTCGAGGGCTGTTGGGATGATATGGTGAAAAGATGTTTGCATCACGAAAAGCAATAACTTTACTCTGTTTGAGTATTATGGTTCTCCCAACTTTGGCAATGGCCGTACCGATTTCCGAATCGTCCGAATCTCCCGAAGAAGTCGACTGGTGGATGGATACGACTGTTGATCGAAATGGAAATGGAATTGGAGATATGATTGAAGTTCACAAAGACAGCCCTCTTTTTCTTGATGAAGACAATACACTTCCGTTAATCATCGACTTTGACCACACCCCCGGAGATGTAGAAGTTGCAATGCTCGAGAGAGAAATCGAATTCCAACATCAGTGGACCTTGGAAGGAATTGACGCTCTAGCAGGACGCGTTCCCGTCAATCAGATTCTCGATGCTACAACACTTCCTGGCGTTGTTATGCTTGAACTGGATGGCCTTCTTGCTGTAAATAACGGAGATGCTGCAGTGCTACACGGTGTTGATACCGTGTGGGCAGATACAGGATACGATGGGGCAGGCTCTGCTGTTGCAATCATCGATACCGGAATCGACGGTGCTCACGCAAGTCTTGATGACATGGATGATGATAATTCGACTGACGACCCGAAAGTTATCGCGTTTTATGACCCTGTGAACAATCCGAGCCTTACCAACGGGACAGAAGTGTTCCCCTACGATGATCAAGGACACGGCTCACACTGTGCAGGTACAACCGCAGGGACAGGTGCTCCGAATTACGAACACATTGGAATGGCTCCACAGGCTTTCCTCGTCGGTGTCAAAGTGCTTGATGCAGGTGGTTCAGGTTCCTTTGCTACTGTTATGGCTGGCATGGAGTGGACGGTGGAAAACCGATACAAGTTCAACATCCGAGCAGCATCAATGAGTCTTGGAGGACCCGGTCTTGCAGAGTGGGCTTCATCCGATGATGACAGTGTCAATCGCTACGCCAACGAAATGATGTCGGCAGGAATTGCAATTTTCATCGCAGCAGGTAACAACGGCGTTTCTGCTCAAATTGGTACTCCGGGTTCTGCCGAAGACGCAATTACCGTTGGTGCTCTTGACAAGAATTCTGCTATTGCAGTTTACTCCAGCCAAGGTCCAACAGAAGAAGGACGGGTCAAGCCAAACATCGCTTACGTTGGTAGCAGCGTTATGTCTGTCGCTTTCAACACCGGTGACCAATATACCGACATGTCTGGAACTTCCATGGCAACACCGGGTGCAGCAGGTGTCGCCGCTTTGATGTATCAAGCAAATCCAGACCTTTCGCCTTTTGATATCAAAAACATCATGCAAGAATCAGCAACATACCGATTGTGTATTTACATGGCTGCAAACGAACCTTGTATTGAAGATGCAATTCCAAAGAACCGTCAAAACAACGTCTACGGCCATGGCGAAGTCCGAGCACTCGACGCTGTTTATGAGGCCGCAGAACGAGATTATGTCTTCGACAAGTCCCTTGATGTGGCGCTCTCCACCGAGATTGGTCAAGACAACCGAATTCACTTGTTCCCTGATGAATTGTTATCGTATTCTGCGCTTGGCAATATCGATACAGTTCAGTGGCGCAGTAACCACTTGCGAGATGATTGGTCGAACATCCACAGTTTCAATGATGGAGACACCAGTGGTACGCTGGCAGCTATTGACATCATTCACCAACTTGAGCATCTCCCAGGTATTGACTTGGACGGAAACCACACCATCTCTCTTCGTGGAATCAAGGCAAACGATACTGGAGGACACAGTTCCTCTCCTCTTATTTCCGCCAACATCATGTTGATGGATACCGATTCAGCGTTTGAACCTCAATCTGATTCAACGAGCATGCCTGGAGTATCGATTTTCATGGGTATTGGCGTGTTTATTGTTCTCTTTGTTCTGGTCCTCTTTGCGATTAACATCATTTCCAATAAGGAAGAAGGTACGCTTGCAGGAATTGACTTCAACACATTGCGAGATGAAGACTGAGGCGAATACACTTCGAATGCGATAGAATTTGGAGCTTCTGAATCATCGGATTAGATCAAATTCCGGAGATGCACTCAAAAGTTAGAACCTATCGCTTAGTCCATGCGCTGGCCGAAAGACCCTTCAGGAAAAGGCCATCCGAAAATCAATCGAATCTACCGGCTCATGCGTCGCTTATCGCGCTCCATCGTCAGTATTTGGTTCCGTGAAATCAATATTGTTGATGATGAAAACATACCTCCTGAAGGAGGTGTCATCTTCATTTCTTGGCACCCTAGTGGATTGATTGACCCGATGCTCATGCATGCATCTCTACCAGGGAAACTTTCGATGATTGCCAAACATACGCTGTTCAAAGTTCCAATTTTAGGGCGATTGATTCGAGGTGCAGGTGCGGTTCCTATCGAACGCTCCCAAGACTCGACCGACCAAGCCGGCTCCAAAAACCGAAACCGGCAGCAACTGGACAGCGTCGCATCCGTAGTTGCGAATGGTGGTCGATTAATTATTTTCCCTGAAGGGACAACGCACACTGATTCAACAGTCAAAAGAGCACGTTCTGGTGCGGCCCGAATCTTACTCGCTGCTCGGCGAAAAGCCCAAATCGAAGGGAAACCACAACCGCAACTGGTTCCGGTAGGACTGCATTATTCCGAATCACAAACTTTCCGTGAAAGAGCAGCCGTTATCGTAGAACGGGTCATGGATTTCCGAGAAATCCCAGTGCTCATTGAAGATGAAGAAGAATTAGATCGCATTGATCGAGTATGGGTTAGTGAAGTCACCGATGCTATTGAGACAGAACTCAAGCGTGCTAGCCTTTCGAAGACGACATGGAGGGAACGAACACTCATTTGGAAAGGACGGAGTTTGGCTTACGCAGAGAAAATACGCCAGACTGGCGGAAAATTAGTCAAACCAACGTATGCTGAATCGGTAATGGGTGCTCGCCGTGTTCGTGCTGGGTGGGAATACTTAGCATCCAAGGATCCTTCTACGACCACCAAAATGGTGGATGATTGCGAACAACACTTTGAACAACTCGAACAGCGAAATTTGACTCCCCTGGACGTCGATGCTCGCCCTGACCGTCTCACAAGAAGTGCTTCAGCGAAATTGTTCGTTTCATGGGCATGGTCAGCAGTTTGGATGTTTGGACTCATTTCTTGGAGCGCCGTATTTGGTAATCTTGTCCCCTATCGGGCCAATGCTACAGCCGTTAAAATCATGAAAAAGCGAGGTGCAGACCAGTCGATTATTGGTACACTTAAAGTAATTTCAGCCGTGATATTTTTCCCACTTTGGTGGATCATAGCTTCAGGCGTCTTGACTTGGTTGCTTCTTTCAACTGCCAGCCCTGTTAACGAGTTTCTACAAATGCATTACCTGTTGGCGGCACTGACCGATTTACCATTTGTGTTGGTATCGATCATCTTTTTCTTGTGGTGGCCCACTTCAGCAAAGTTGCATCTACGACTGTATGCTCGTTTAGTTGTCAAAACACGCCAACTTCAACGTTGGAAAGCTTGGAAGGACGATGAAAATAACTGGGAGGAATTGGTTGTTCGTCAACGCCGTCTTGCTGGCCGATTGGTTGGTTTGGGTGAAGGGCTTATTTTGCCCGGCGATGAGGATTGGATTGACCCTCCGGCAGGAAAAGATGATGTCGAATCGGTCCAAAGGCGCCTGTCATCCTCGGCTTAATTGAACCACGAGTTTGAGTGTCGGCATTCACGAGTATCCCGTATGTTGATATGCAGGCATCACCACGCACCTTTGGGGACTGATTATGGTGGGTAGTGAACACATAGAGATGATACCTGCTCCGGAGAATAAAATCTGGTCTGCAGAAGTCAATGGTACCCCTGTTGAAGTCTTGGCTCCATCCAATGCAGTTCTTCTTGATGTTCTGCGTGACAAAGTGGGAACACTTGGCGTCAAAAGAGGATGCGATCTTGGCACCTGTGGATGTTGTACGGTCATGGTTGACGGTGCGCCACGGCTCTCTTGTCTCTGCCTTGCAGGTCAAGTTGAAGGAGCATCAATCATCACAGTCGAAGGATTGGCAGATGGTGCTCACCTTGCACCAATACAGGCCTGCTTTGCGGAATATGGCGGTTCTCAATGTGGCTTTTGCACTCCAGGGTTCCTCATCAGTGCTCAAGCGTTATTGAATGAAAACGACACCCCGACAGACCAAGATATCGCCTGTGCAATTGACGGAAACCTTTGCCGTTGCACTGGGTATCAGCAAATCATTGAATCGATTCAAGGAGCAGCAGCCATACATCGTGGCGAAGTGGCAGGACCTGCTCCAGCAAGTGACCCTCATCCAGACCCTCATCCCGAAGGGCCCGATGAACCCAATATGCCTCCTGGCCATGCACGGTGATTGTTATGTCTGGAGGATATCGTCAGCAACCAGGTGCATCTGGTGGAACCACTCGTAAAGATGGTAAGCGAGTTGCTGGAAAGCAAGCCTTCCCTCCTCCAGGTTCTGGGGGCTCAAGGCCAAAGATGTCAACTAGAGATCTGGATTTTATTCCCGAATCCGTTGGCGGAAAAGAACCGCAACCTGCAGGCTCTCATATTCACGACCGTGTCAGAACCGGCACCAGCGTCGGAAAAGAGATGCCTTTGGTTGATTCAAACGCTAAAGTGACCGGCCAGGCATGGTATGGAGACGATGTCCGTCTCCCAAACGAAGTGATTGGTAAGATTTTACGTTCCCCTCATCACTATGCGAAAATTAAGTCAATCGATACATCTCGTGTAGAAGCACTTCCTGGCGTATTGGCAGTGGCAACCGGTGCTGACTCCCCTCATCGTTTTGGAGTTCTTCCTGTTACGAAGGATGAACATGCTATGGCAGTGGAAAAAGTTCGCCACGTTGGTGACCTGGTCGCGTGTGTCGCTGCAATTGATGAAGCAACAGCTCTTGAAGCCCTCAATTTATTTGATGTTGAATGGGAAGTCCTTGAACCAGTTTTCGACCCTAAAAAGGGACTGGAAGATGCTGACGAGCCGATTCACTGGAGAGGCAAGTATCATTTGGCAAAGACCAACGTGCAAAAGCGAGTTTTCCAAGAATTCGGAGACCGTTCGCTGGTCGAAAAGCCACATGCTGCATCCCATGGGAAATGGAATATGGCTGGTGTTCATCACGGTTTCACCGAACCGCATGCTGTCGTCGCTCACTGGGATCCAAATGGCCGCCTACAACTGTATACCCCCCAACAAGTCCCTCATTACACACATCGGGCCCTTTCAACTGTTCTTGAAGTTCCGATGCACCAAATCAATGTCATCCGCACTTTTGTCGGCGGAGGATTTGGTGGTAAATCTGACCCGTTCCCTCATGAAATGTGTGCTGCTATTTTATCGCGAAAATCTGGCCGACCTGTTCGAATTACGTTTGACAGAGAAGAAGTGTATTGGATTAATCGAGGGCGACACCCAAGTCACATCGAAGTGAAAATGACGGCTGATGAAGATGCTCGAATCTCTGGTTTTGACATCGATGCACTCATCGATGGGGGAGGTTTTGCATCATTCGGACACGTCACTTCGTATTACAACGGAGTATTGGCTACTGCTCCATATGAATTAGGCTCATTTCACTACACCGGTGCTCGTGTTTGGACCAATAAACCTGCTTCGGGTGCAATGCGAGGCCACGGTGCAGTCAACACGCGATGTGCGGTTGAAGTCGGCTTAGATGAAATGGCAGAGACAATGAAAGTTGATCCAATAGATTTGAGATTAGCGAATCTCCTCCCTCCACACAGTCGAACAATCAGTGGCTTCAGAATTACCTCCAATGGCATGCGTGAAGCACTCGAAAAGGTCCGTGAAGGGTCCAATTGGGACAACAAATTCCGCCAATTACCACTTGGCAAGGGCATTGGAATCGGTTGTGGCTTTTTCATCTCTGGTTCAGGGTTGCCGATTCACTGGGATCCCAACCGATTCCCCCACGCAACAGTTCACATGCAAGTCGACATGGATGGAGGCGTAACGGTGCATACCGGCGCTGCAGACATTGGTCAAGGTTCGACGACAGCTGTTGCCCAAGTCGTTTCCGAAGTTCTTGCGCTTCCAATTGAAATGATTCACGTGCGCAGTCACGAAAGCGATACTTCTCCTGTTGATTTGGGTTCTTACTCAAGCCGGGTTACGTTCATGAATGCAAACGCAGCAATCCGTGCAGCACTTGAAATCCGAGAGCAGTTACTCAATGCGGCATGGGAGATTCTCGGTTATCATCCGAATAACCTGGTTCTGAATGACAGGCGTATTTACTACAAACACGACCCTGCAATTGGGGTCTCCTACCTCAAAGCCCTTCACAAGGCACAGGAAGACAAAGGGGCTTTGATTGCAAGTGGCGCATATCGCTCTCCGCCTATGGGAGGCGTTCACAAGGGTGCGGCAGCAGGTTTGGCTCCCGCTTATTCGTTCTCAGCCTATGTTGCTGAAGTCGATGTGGATGTCGAAACTGGTTTGATTAAGTGTACCAATGTTTGGGCTGCTCACGATTGTGGGAAAGCCCTCAACCCATTAGCGGTAAAGGGTCAAATCATTGGCTCATGCCACATGGGATTAGGCCAAGTGCTCTCCGAGAAGATGGTGTATGGTCGAACAGGTCATTTGCAAAATCCAAATCTTTTGGACTACAAGATTCCCTCGGTATATGAGATGCCGCATGTCGAACCAATCATTATCGAATCGTGTGACCCGGAAGGTCCGTTCGGTGCTAAAGAAGCAGGCGAAGGACCCTTGCTTCCAATTCTCCCAGCGGTTGTAAATGCTGTTTATGATGCGATTGGAATACGATTGCGGGACTTGCCTCTAACGCCGGATGTTGTCTTCAAAGGCATTGAAAAAGCACTCAAGGCTTCGGAACATGAAGATCCTACAGATTTGCCTTCACCCCGTCTTACTCACGGAGCATTACAACCCACTCTTGTTGCTCGTGCTCAAGAACACAAGATTCGTGACAAAGCACGTCAGCGAACAGAAGACACGAGTCCCTATGTGAACGGTGTGTTGTTTGGCTTCGATCCGACTATACCGCTAGAAGACCAAGTCGAAGGTTGGCGTACTGCCACAGAACCAGACCCTGAGCAACTTGCAGAACTTGGACTTGCAGGACGAGCTTGGTTGAAGAAAGAACAACGACACATGGAAGGTGAAAATTAATGTTGATGCCACCGTTTACTCTTCACAACCCTACATCTGTAGAAGAAGCCTGCTCCCTTGCAGGAATGTTGCTCGAAAAGGGTGAAGAATTTGATTGGGTTGCTGGAGGAACTGACTTACTTCCAAATTACAAATGGCACATCAATCCAAAACCACATGTGATTTCTCTCGCTCGAATCGATGGTGTAGACACTCTTTCACTTCATGAAATCGGTTGTATGGCCCGCCTTGGAGACTTAACTGAAGAAAATGGGATACATCCGTTGATTGTTGAGGCTGCAAGTAAAGTAGCATCCTCGTTAGTCCGTCGCAACGCGACTCTGGGGGGCAATCTTTGCCTTGACACTCGATGTTTTTGGTATAATCAAGGAGAAGATTGGCGCCGTTCAATAGACTGGTGCCACAAGGCTGATTGCGGTACAGGTGCTGACTGTCGGGTCATCCCCAATCAAAATACGCTCTGTGTAGCAACCTACCAAGGAGATATTGCTCCTACACTGATGGTGCTTAACGCTGAAGTCCATCTTATCGGGCCAAATGGATTACGAATACTTCCTCTTTCGGAATTTTACCAACTCGATGGAATGACCAAGAATGTTCTCGCAAAAGGCGAATTCCTTTTGAAAGTGACGTTATCCGAAGAATCAGCTCAACGTACTGGTTCCTATCAAAAATTACGAGTGCGTGACTCATGGGATTTCCCAGAAGCAGGCGTCGCAGCATCATGGGTTCCTGGCGATGCTTCTTCTCTCCAGATTGCAACAACAGCATTGGAATCTATTCCACGCTGCCACCCTGAGGAGGTTGCAACAGTGCTCGAAGCCGGTTGGGATGGGATGAATTCTGTGAAGGCACTTGCTGCAAGTGTTCGCAAGAGTATCAAACCGGTGAACAATACCTCTCTCCCTCCACGTTACAGAAAATCAATGGTCCGTGTCTTGACGAAGCGGGCAGTTGAAAAAATACTCGATTGAAGTGATACAATGAAGCAAACAAAATTGGTTCTGCTGTTGACTTTTCTACTTGGATTCTCAGTGTTGGGCAGTATTCCAGCACATGCCCAAAGCCCTATTGACGGACAATCTTGGTCTCTAGGTTGGGCTACAGACATGGATTCAGCGTTCATTGTAGACTTGGACCTTGATTGGGATGCTGAAGGTGAAATTCTTGCCTATGTCGAAAACAATCGCATGGCTCAACTGGAATTGGACCTTACCTATGCGTTTGATTCATGGGTCCCGTTCTCTTTCAGTGGCCCAGATTCGTTTACAGTCGGCGCTAATGCAAATGAGACTTTTACCATCTCCTTTTCTTCAATCGACGACGAGGATACTCGTGAATATAATCCAGACAATACTTCGACACTGACAATCACTGCAGAAGAGAAAGTGGGCGATACGTCTGCGAGTACCCAAGAAATTGAAGGAGACGTTAGCGTTCCCCGAGTTTTTGATCTACGTCCAGAGGTGACAATGCCTGAGGAAACTCTTCACGCAGGCTCGTGGATTGAAATCTCTACTCAGCTCCTCAATAACGGTAATGCCCGTGACGCAGTGAAGGAAGCAACCGTTCAATTCCGTAGTTGCCCTCATCTCTCTATGCCAGGTATTCAAGACTTAGCGAATACATTGGTCGAAACTACCGATGCCCAGGGTGGCAAAGATGTCTTCACAAACCTACGCCTCGAAGCTTCTGAAAGCCAACCGAATCGCATCTGTGAGATTACCTTATCATTGACATCAGAGGGCGATGATGCATCTCGAAGCGTTACCTTTGAACTCGAAGTTCAGGCAGTTGAGGTGGCTGAAAATCCATCCAGTCCGACGAACACAGATGATGGTGATGACAGTAGCAGTCTTTCTCAAGAATCCAACACCTTGCCTTGGGTGGGTGGAATTGAACTCTTAGTACTGTTGGGCATCGCATCGCTTCACAGAACGCTTCAAAAGAGCCTTTGACACCATCTTTTTTTGATACAATCGGGCTTTTTCTCGATTATTGACCGATTGGAAAGATTTCATCCGAATGTTTTCCGTCTCCTATTAACCTGCGTCTCCAAATCATGCATGAACAAGCATTAAGTGTAGAGCGAGGTTCCGACGGTTGTTATACTGTTCAAGAGTACGGCAAGCGAACTAAGGAGGGAGATTATGGCAAGCGAAGATTCAACAAAAATCTCCATAGAAACTTGGCTCAAAGTCGGTCTTGTTTCTTCGCTCTTACTCTCAGTATTGGTTATCGCTTTGGTCAGTTCAGATAAGCAGAGTGTTCTTTCACCCTACAACAATGCAGCAGATCAATATTCTGCGCAGCAATTGACAGAGATGCGCAGCGTTGTCGAAGCAGGTGATTTCAGCATTGCCAATACCATGTCAACTCCAATGCTCGTCAATGATTGGAACGACCCTCACCGCACCATGCTTATCATCGCTGGGACAGAGAAACCATTTGATGCTGCAGAAGCATCCGCCCTTCACGACTTTGTCACCAAAAAAGGTGGAAAGGTTATCCTCGCATCCAATTCGACCAACGCTCAGCTTGTAGCCTCAGAATTCGGAGTTAAATTCTTCGATGCGCCGGTGTATGACGACCAACGTTACTACGAAGTTGAAGACGACCTTGGTGCTCTCCAAAAGCAAGACCCTCGTCGTCTATGGGCTGCTGCGAGCGTCAATCAAAACGTGAGCCAAATGGGCGATGAAAAGTTGATTCCTTGTTCCGCCGCAAATATCGCAATCGCTCAAGTTGACAATTGCCGTATGCCGGTCCTTTTCCACCGCCCTACAGCAATTCAAGTTCTTGACGAGCAATCTGAATTAGACCGTGACATCAATATTCTCGCAGCAGCTTCAACTTCAGCACGAGTCCTTAAAATTCCAACAGATATCGATAACCCTCAGAATCCTACTCTCGGAGAAGGAATGACAGGACTGATTATTCGAATCGATTATCCAGTAACCGACGTTCTTGATGTGAAGCCAAACAATGATTATGGCGAAATTGACGTCACTGGTTCTATTGTGTTTGTTTCGGACCAACAAGTTCTCGCTAATCACCTGTGGGACGCAGACCTAGCGGAAGAAGAAGGATATCTTCAATGCTCATCTCCTGCATACCTCGAAAACGGACACAACTGCTGGGATACTGACCCTGATGGACTTTCTGCTGCTCAAGGAGATACAAATTGGAACGGTAACAGTCAATACTTCTCGGCTTTGATGTATGACATGATGGAATTTGATAATCCTGAATTATCGACAACCATTACTCGCTCTCCGTCTGAATTCTATGTTGTCTTTGACGAAAGCCGACACGTTTCAAGTGCTTTCACATCTCCTTTCACCGAAGCAATGGGGGTCGTCGTTCTTCTCACAAGCGATGTTGTCCTCAAGTGGCTCATCATTCTCAACCTCTTTGCGCTACTTGCAATTGCAATCATGGTTGTGCCAGAAAAAGAAAATTGGCGACACGTGTTCGACCTTACTCGATTCCGTGAACGTCCTTCAAAATTGGATCCTTCTCAATACCAATTGCGAACTCGTGAAGCATTGCTTTCCAAGGTTCGACAGTTCAATGACCTTACGCGTGACGAATTCATGCGTAAATCCCCTGCGGAGATCATGCAAATGGTCCGAGATCCGCGTCTGGTCGAGCTTATCAGCTCTACCCGTTCCTACTCCAACGAAGAACTGCGGGAGGTAATTCCGCAAATTCGCCGTTGGGGAAATTGATATTTGGAGGAAAATAGACATGCAACCCCCCGCCCCCCCAGCAGCCCCGCCCGCGCCAGCGCCAGCAGCTCCTGTGGCCCCAGCAGCACCTGCAATGCCTGCACCAGCAGCGCCAATGCCTGCGGCACCTATGCCAGCAGCACCAGCGCCTATGCCAGCAGCACCTGCAATGCCAGCACCGGCCCCAGCACCTGTAGCACCGGCCGCTCCGGCCCAGCCGAAGCACCAGACCAGCCCAGAAAACAAAGAGAAGTTGAAGGCCGTCGGTTCGATTGCAAGCGCAATCGGTGCCGAAGTCCAGAAAGTAATTATTGGTAAAGCACACGTTATCGATAATGTTCTAATCAACATTCTTTCCAACGGTAACCTTCTGTTCGAAGATTACCCAGGTCTGGCGAAGACATTGATGACCAACACCTTTGCCGATGCACTCGGTTGTGATTTCAAGCGTGTACAATTTACGCCTGACTTGCTCCCTGCTGACATCACTGGTACCAACATCTATGACGCAAAGAAAGGTGAATTTACGTTCAAACCAGGACCTCTGTTCTGTAACCTTCTCCTTGCTGACGAAATTAACCGTGCTCCTCCGAAGACTCAAGCTGCTTTGCTTGAGGCTATGCAAGAGAAGCAAGTTACCATTGGTACTGTGACACACAAACTTCCAGCACCGTTCATTGTTATGGCAACTCAAAACCCTGTCGAACAAGAAGGTACTTACCCACTTCCAGAAGCACAACTTGACCGTTTCATGTTCAAGATGTCCGTCGGATATCCTGACCGCGCTGATGAAGACGAGATTCTTGCTCGTCGTATTACTCGTGGAAAGGACGCAGTCGAAGTCGAAGTTATCACCAGCCCAGAAATGGTGATTAACATGCAACAAGCATGTGAATTCGTTTACGTCGACCCTGCTCTCCGAATGTATATGGTTGAAGTCGTATCCCGTACACGTGAAGATCCTCGTGTTTTGGTCGGCGCTTCTCCTCGTGGTTCCCAAGCATTGCTCAAGAC
>TARA_B110000444_G_scaffold259555_1_pt1 | contig 52083 bp, 50 predicted proteins | sample TARA_B110000444 | Tara Oceans TARA_B110000444 (sample SAMEA4398370) | marine metagenome | biome: Polar Biome; feature: [SRF] surface water layer (ENVO:00010504); material: water (ENVO:00002006), including particulate matter (ENVO:01000060) such as... | depth 5 m | reverse complement strand
CCGGATCGAGCACAGGAGATTAAAGTTGGACTAAGAACTGGAGATACTAGCCAATCAGATAGGCAAAAAATGCTAAGAAACCCACCTCATATTCTAATTACGACTCCAGAAAGTTTAGCAATAGCAATTACCTCACCACGATTCCAACCAATAGTTAGCGAATTAGAATATATGATTGTGGACGAATTACACTCTCTAGTACCAACCAAAAGAGGAGTTCATCTTGCCTTAACATTATCCTACTTGGATACACTCCTAAAGACACCTGTGCAAAGAATAGGTATCTCTGCAACCATGGAGCCTCTTGAAAAAGTTGCTGAATACTTAGTTGCTAGTGATGACCAAGAAAGTCGAAATAGTGCTAGTAGCGTGAGTATTGCGAAGGTTTCAGGTTCACGTGAATTAGATCTTGATATCTTAATTACTCATAAAAAGTTTAGTGACCTTGCTGTGATGAAAATTCTCGATGCAAATATCGAGGCTATAGCTGATTTGATTTCAGCGCACACTACCACATTAGTTTTCGCCAATACAAGAAAAATGACTGAAACTATTGTTCAGAGACTGCGTCCATATTTAGGAGACTTAGTGGCTGGCCACCACGGTTCGATGGATAAAAAAATCAGATTGAATGTTGAAAAGAAGTTGAAACATGGACATTTAAGGGCTGTTGTAACATCATCTTCACTAGAAATGGGAATAGACATTGGTTCTGTTGATTTAGTACTTCAAGTCGGAAGTCCAGGTGATATAGCAACCGCTCTGCAAAGAATAGGACGTGCCGGTCACCATGTAGGAGGAATCCCAAGAGCAAGATTCCTTCCAACAAGTGTCGATGACTTGATTGAACTAGCAGCCCTTCAATCAGCCATACAAAAAGGTGACATGGATAAACTAGATTTCCCTGAGAATTGTCTTGATGTAGTAGCCCAATTTATGATAGGGTTAGTAATAATCAATGAAATGGATATTGATGAAGCATTTGAGGTAATCGTTAATGCTTGGTCATATAGAAACTTTGAGTATGATGATTTTATTGAAGTTCTTGATATGTTAGAAGAAGAGAGGCGTGTTTGGGTTGATTGGGAAGAGAATATTTATGGTAAGAGAGGATATTCGAGAATGATTTACTACACCAACATAGGAACAATCGCTCCTGATAATTCTTACCTCGTATTCAATGCTGAAGGGTCAATTCTTGGACAACTCTCAGGCTCCTTTGTATCGAAACTTAGAAGCGGAGATGTAATATTACTTGGTGGCTCGACATATAGGGTTACAAATATTCAGGGAACTCGAGTCAACGTTACTGCTGTGACTGGCTATCGACCTACAGTTCCCTCCTGGTCTGGAGAAGCCCGTTCTCGTTCCCGAGAATTATCTAATGCCCTACTCGATTTAATTGGACATTGTATTATTTCTCTCCGCAAGGAAGTTGACCCGAGAATAATTTTACGCGATGCATATGGTCTTTCCCAACCAGTTTCTAATGCGATTGCAAGACACCTTGAAGAACATTCAATCGAATCTTTCCAAGTTCCTGACCCATCAAGAATAATGGTTGAGCAGATAATTAGTGGAGGGCACCCTACATACATGATTACTACATGTAGAGGTAGAGGTTTCAATACGGCTCTAGGTTACTTCTTGGCTGGACTTGCAGAAAGTAAGAATATTAGCGTAATAGAAATGTCGTTTGATGAAAATGGACTTCTAATGCGTACATCTAAAGAAATTGAACCGAGAGAAATGTATGACTCATTTAGAACCAATGACCACATTGAAATCATAGAGAGATACATAATTAGTACTCAGATTTTTGCTAAGAGATTTAAGGAAGTTGCAGGGCGTTCCTTGATTATTCCAAAAAGAATTGGTGCTGAAGAGATTAGTCCTCAACAATTCCAACAAAAAGCAGATGCCCTACTAAATAAACACAGAACCATTGATGATAGCCTGCTCATGCGTGAGGCGAAAAATGAAATTATGTTTGCTGATATTGATATTACTAGTTTGAATCAGTTCCTCAATTCTTGTATTGAAGGCCAAGCAAGAATTGTTCATCAAAAGATGACGATTCCATCTAGATTAGGAATGTCTTTGTTCATGTCTGCCTTTGAAGATTTAATGTCGATGAAGACTCGTGCATTCCTTGTCAAGGACATAGACCCAACCGTATTACAACGATTACTTGGGACACGAAGTCTAGCAACAGAACTTTCTAGTGAAGAATTAAATGAATATTATCTAAATAAAGCACCTATTCCAAAAAATTCTTCCGGATTACTAAAATTAATGTCTCATGGTGGTGGTTTAGAAAAGTCTTTCAACAATCCGCTTTACAAAGAGAAATTACAAAATATAGAATTTGATGTGTTACGAGGTTGGGTCGAAGAATTATGCCAAGATGGTGAAATCGTTAAAATTAACAATTGCGGCTCAAAAGATCTCGATGGCAAATGGTTCACTCCTTACATGGCAGAAATCCACGGTACTTTAGGGAGTTTATCGGTTAATGGTGGTAAGGATGTTAAAGACTTACGTGAATTGAATATTCAAGGTTTGACATTTGATATTTCGTCAGAGCATAAAGGTACTACACCAACCAAATGGGAACAGGTTCAAATTGGAGATCCGCATGAGGCAATGCGCGTTAAAATTATTGAAATGCTGGGTAGTGAAGGGCCTAAAACATCTGATGAAATGGAACAAAGGCTACCATTTTCTAAAGAATTAGTAGAACGTATTTTACATGAGTTGGAATCAAGAAATGTAGTGTCAGTCGGTTTCTTTAGACAGACTGATGATGCAGAGTATATTTTGAAAGTCGATGAACACAGACTTACCGATGGGGATGAGGAAGTTGTTGAATACCGTTGGGTACAAAATATGGTTTTCCAGAAATCATTCGCACAATATGATGATGGTTTTTCAGCCTTCGACTCTCACGTGATTTTCCAGAAACAGCAAGAACTATTGTATCGTGTTGAAGAATTTAGATTTAAAGATTGGAAAGACCTGCAACTTGATTCAGATGTAATAATGGGAAGATTACTTCACAACCGTATTGGATATACAACTAAGAAGAATATTCCAATGCTACTTGGTTTGAAGCCAGAACCATGGGTTGGTCCAATGGAAGAAGAAATCTTGGCGAGGATTCCTATAGGGATCAATGTGACTAGACAAGAAATAATGCAAGATTTCCCTAAGGGTGAAGAACATAAATCTCTACAACGTGACCTAAAGAGGGCTTTGGATAATCTCGAAAGACAGATGCTTGTAGTAAAACAATTTGAAGATGTAGTTGGCAGGAGAAGACGACTTTCGCTATTCCATAGAGTTCATGGAGTTTATCAGCCAATGGACTTTGAATCATCCCTTGTTGATGTCATCAAGAGGTTAGGTCCAATCAAAGCTAATACACTAAGGTTCTACATCACTCGTTCTTTTGAAGACCTAACCGTAGCACTAATGAATTTAGAAAAGTCCAGTAAAATTTCTAAAGTAATTTCATTGGTACCAGACCCAGAAGCATTCTATTGTATGCCGGATGAAGTAGAGTTATTACAACGTCCAAGGCGTGAAGATAGGAAATTACGAATAATGACACAATCAGACCCATATGTATCACGATTCATCTGGGAAGTTCGAAGCATACTCGACAGGGGTTGGTATCTACCTGTATTCAAGGGCGTAGACCCAATCGGTAAAATATTAATGTTCAAAGTAAATGATTATTTGGAAATAAAAGACCTACATATACCAAATGCGTATATTGAAGAATTCTGTCAAGCATTTTCCATACTGCTAGACAATCACTCCGACCAACTTGTTGATGTTGCAATCCTCAGTAATTTCAATAGTGAACCTGTATCAAATATCGATGAGGTGACTAAGAAATGCCTTGAATCTATAGGATTCAAACTTACTGGAGAGAGAATGATTCGAGGAGGAATTGTCGACCCTCAACCACGAGAGATTGCTGAAAGAGCTCTTTTCCATCGACATAATTTACATCAGAATACAAGATTAGAGAATGAAATTTTAGCAATGAAGAAAACTCCTGAAGTTAGAGATGACTTTGCACTTCGTGGAAGATGTGAAGTATATCGTGCTGACTTGAAAAGTATGGCTAGTGCGAATAGATTACATCAAGGAATAAATCTCAGAGGTCACCAAGTTTGGGCAACATATGAACACTTCCAAGACTTACTTATCATCAGAGGAGAAGAATATGACCCGGATTTGTGGGATATTGTAGAATTCTTTAGTAATAACTCCGATCCAAATGTGTTCAAAGAACGACATGCATTATCTCAATCTGAGTTTAGAAAATTAATTCAACCACTGATCCGGACTGGACACATTGTTCAGGATTTCCGTGGAGGATTTAGAACTGTGACTCTGAAAAGTAGTTTAGACCCTGTCGAATTAAGGAAAGAATATCTTCGTAAGATGGTAGAAAGTTATCCAGTCATCACATTAAAACAATTGATGAGGCTTGCAGGAACACCATTTAATCCTGAAGAATTAAAATCTGTTCTAAATAGTTTTGAACAGGATGGAACTCTGATTAAAGGATTCTTGATAGAAGACCTTCATGAAGTATGTTGGGGTAGAAAGGAGTTACTTGAGGAAGCTAAAAATATTACAGCAATAAGAGATTTCGTTCTTCCACCAAGCGACCCTATATCACCATATTTTGCTGATTTAATGAAGGAGAAGTTTGGGTTTGGCTCGGCTTATTTAGTTTTCAAGAATGCAGAGCCAGTGGCTGCTTTCAAGGCAAATACTCGTAATAAGAGAATAGAAGTTAAGGATTATGAAGGTTCAGAAAAGGGATGGAGGATTGTTAAAGAATTTGCATGGGAACATCAAATGCCTTTAGAAACTGATTTACGTATTGGTGGTAAGAAACTTACTAAATAATGTAAAATCATTTATCCAATACGTTCAAATTGGATTACCAGTACGACATACTGATGAACTATAGTTATCGCAGCAAGGCGTGTTTGATTATTGGACTATTTCTGATATCTTTGTTAACTCCTTTATCTTCAAATGTCAGCGCTGAAGAAAGCGATGAGATAATAATATTACATACTGCTATAAATCCTGAAAATAATAATACTTATCATCTACTTAGTGCAGCTTCTTGGGAAGATTCTGCATCTGCTGCAAGAGGTCTGGATGGATTTTTAACCACTATTGATGATATAGAGGAAAATAACTGGATATTCGATACATTCGCTGATTTCGATGAACAATCCCGCCACCTTTGGACAGGATTATCTGACTATGATGAAGAAGGTTTTTACAAGTGGCATGATGGAACTCCATTCTATTACAGAAATTGGGGTCAAGACCAGCCTTCTTCAGGAGGGGATGAAGATTATGTTCATATTGCAAGCACTAACATGGGAAATATCATGCCTGGAAGTTGGAATGACCTAGAGAATGACCCACAATATTTCCCAGTATATGGAGTGGTAGAAATTGGACCTGGTGCAGACTATGCATTGAGGTTTGACGGCATTGATGATTTCATTATCAGCGAGGAAGAATTACCCGATTGGGAAGGTCATTTAGAAATTGAAGCAATGATTAATATGCCAGATACTAACGGAATAAGTTTCATTACAATGGTCGGAGATTATGGTTGGGGACTATACATAAACAACGGATATGTCGTATATTCAAACGAATATTCTATGTCTAAAAATCCAGTATCTAATATTTCCATTACCGAAAATAATTGGACTAATGTCAAAGTAGTTGTTGAAGAGAATTCATATGGTGAATTTTTCATCGATGGAATTCCTGCAGGAACATTTGATGCAGATAATGCGACAATACCTGTAGGAGATTTTGGGTCCAATAGTTGCTTCCAAGATGGTCTTGAATGTGACGAGTTATACATCGGAAGAATGGGTGCAGGGTGTGATTGTAACTACTTCATGGGAATGCTTGATGATGTAGTATTCAGAAATGCTGCCAATGAATCTAATTGGCAATTTCAAGAAGGTGAAGGTTCAGTTACAGTAGACTATTCAAGTCGTATTGCCACTATCAACGGTGCTTCATGGGTTATGCCCGATGGGAGTATTGTAACTCAAGCAATACAACTTTTCAATGGGGAAGAAGTTACAGGAATTTCAGGTATGACTGGAGACCAGTTAGTATTCTTTGCAGAAGTTGATGAAATGACAAAGGTCGCATATCTAAATGTATTTAGTGAGTTTGAAGATTTCTGGTTCGACCAAAATCCTAGTCAATATGAGATATATGTCGGACATGAATATATCCCTAATTCTTGGACTTATGACGCCAAACTGGAAACTGATTGGGGCTTTATTTTTGAAGAGTGGCAATGGCCCGATACAGGGACATGGTGGTTCGTAGTAGTGCCTTTGGCCGAAGTAACATCTCTGACAATCTTCCTAGATTGGGAGGTCGCAGACCCGCCTCCACCTCTTGAGGATATGACTGAACTATTCAATTCTATACCGGTGACAGATCAGAAAATAACTGGCGGTAGGCAAAAACCTCTTGAAGAAAAAATACTTTACTATTATGTTGATGTTAAAGAAAACCTATCATCACTTACTGTTAAGACATATGGCGGTACTGGAAATATCGACTTAGGTATTTCTTGGGGAACTGTTCCCGACCCATTTGATAACTTTGGATTCTTCCCCGGAATATTCGAGGATGAAGGTTCAACAGAGCAAAGTGAAATGGTTGAAAAAGTAGCATGGGATGGTGGCCAAGGTAATGAACAAGTTGTGACTCTGTATGACGTCCAGCCTGGTATTTACTATGTCGCTGCATATACCTATCAAAATGCTATAGATTTTACAATAGTTTCACAACTCACTTACCAGCCTGAAAATATCGAACCAGAAGATGCAATAGAACTCTTGCCTGGTATTGAGTATGGACCCCTTAGCGGATATGATGGATTGATGCAATTCTTCAAAATTGATGTGCCAACAGGAACTGAAAGACTGGAAGTAGACCTATCCAAAGGATTTGGAGAAGCATCAATGTTTATGAAAATTGAACAAGCTCCAACCTCATCGGATTTTACCCATCTTTCTTCTAGCCCTGGGGCTGGTGATAAAATCGGTTTCAATGACCCTACTCCGGGAATGTGGTACATACTATTAGAAACAGAACAAGTATTTGGTTCAGTCATGATTACTGCTTCATTCGAGGACCGATATGTGTGGTCATATGATGGAACACCTATTGAAATGTTCAACGGTGAAGAAATAATTGGAATTGAAGCACCAGAAGGTGAGAACTTATTCTTCTTCCTGAATTTGGAAAAGCCTGGAGAATATCTTGAAATCTCTACTTATGGCGGAAATGGCGTACTATCTCTAAATGTAGAAGGTAAGCGAATATTATTTGGATTCGATGGCTTCTTTGATTTTGAATTAGATCAAGACGATATGGGAAGACAACGACCTAGTGTACCCGATACCAGTAGCGAAGATTTTGAAATCAAATCTTCCGGTGAAGGTACCTCTCAAAGTGTATACATAGATTTACCAGCCAACGGTCGAATTGACATAGTTTTGGATGCTGTAACAGATATTTCAGATGTCACAATAGTTGCCAATTGGGTATACTCTGATTTCCTTGAGCCAATTGATAATGAACCTATTGAAGAACCATCAGTTGAAGAATCTTGTAGAGATGTTGCAAACATAATTATGAAAGAAACAGATACTGATTCAAATGGAATTATAGATGGAAATGAATTCAATAATTCGGATTTGGAAATAGATAATTATGAATTTGTCTCTGTTGACTTAAATTCTGATGGAGAAATAGAATTTAATGAATTATTACAAGAAACTTGTAGCTGTAGTAATGAACTTTGGATAGTTTTCGATCAGTTGTCAAGTGGTAACGGTCCTGTATCAATTGAGTTACTAAGTTCACAAATCTATGAGAATAATTATAATTTCTTAGGAATGGATACTAACTCTGACCAAAGAATATCACAGACTGAAGTCGAAGTAACTGCCCTAATCTGCGATACTGAGTTTGATGCATTTGACGGTGACGGAGATGGAGTACCTGATTCAGAAGATGAATTCCCTAATAACCCTGATGAATCAAAAGATACTGATGGTGATGGCGTAGGTGATAACGCTGATATTGCACCTAGTGTTGCTAATGATGTGATATACTCTGTTGGAGCAGTGGTGTTCATAGGACTACTTGGGTTACTATTTGTTTTTGCTAGAGGTAATAGAAGCAACTTGAAATCTAATGAATGGGAAAATGATAAGAATTTCGATTTCTCTGAGACTATGCTTGGAATGCAAGAACCTGAACTACCTCAGCCAGTCAGTCAAGACATTGAGTCAAATAATCCAATTTATCAATCTACAACGAGCACTATAGAACAGGCACCTGTTTCCGTTATACAACCACAAAGTCAAGAGATAAGCATGCCTGAAATGGTTAATCAACAACAGGTACAGATGACTTCATTTGAAGATTTATTAAATGCTGAAATAAATATTGATGCTCCACCAAAACAAATTATGGGAATGATTGGAATGGATGGAAATGAATCTATCGAGTATCCAATCAATAGTGGTGTCAAATGGACACGAAGTAATCCTACAGATGAATGGACTAAGTACTAACTAAGTCTTCTTACCTTTGGGTTGTAAAAGTCTAAGTGGCTTGAGAAGCCTAACTATATGCCTATGTAACTCGGGAAGAATTTCAAACATTATTAGTGCCATAAAGAACATCGCAAATAGTGATACGAACCTCGATGCATAGTTATGTCCAAATTCGAATACTGACATCCCAAAATAACTCCAAGATGTATATGTTTGATGCATCCAGATCAGTCCGACATTTCGAAAAATATTCAATATGTGAATTACAGGAACTGTGAAAATAAGTGCTCTAATTCTACGGCGCCAGTCCAAGTCTAATACCGATATCGCCCCGATAAAAATTACCATTGATTGTAATGCAGTACATGCAAGAACGAAGTTTATTCCAATCAATGAACCATCTCCAGTAACCAATTCTGTTTGGTAAGGAAACTCTCCGAATGTTTCTGTACTAAACCATCTACTTCCATCCCATGAATCCCAATTAACTCTTCCAGATTCAGTTTGAACCCATGTTTCTCCTAAGTGAATATCACCGGTTCCGGAAATTCTGTAAAATAGAGCTACTTGAGAGGCGACAAACCATATCGCTAGAACACTAAGCCAAGGTACATGAGCAATGAGTAGATAGGGTCCTCCAGCATATGCCATAGCACCTCTAGACCAAATCAAAGCATCTCTGGTCTTACCGTCTTGTACTCTACCTTCCCAAATCGACATTCCAATTCCCAATGGTAAAGCAAGCATACACATAACGGTTAGAATATAATCTTGATGAGAAAAGTATTTCCAAGAACCAGCAAAGAAATACAAGGATACCAAAATCCAGCCGATTTGTGCTAAAAGTGGATTTTTTGACTTCCTGTAGTGCCACGATAATGCCAACATAACTAATCCAATAGCACCAATTATGGCGATAATAGACTGTTGCTCCATATATGTGTGCAAATATTAACTTGACTTGAACGCTTGTATCTACAAGGACAAATCACTTCAATAATCTAACACTGGCCGTTACATGCGGGGACCTGTTGTTGAATATAGTCCCGGGGTTTTTCCTGAAGGAATTGCGGGCAATGGTGCTATAGCATTCATTGATAGAGATGGTGTACTGAACATTGGAAGTTCGTCATACATCAATAAACCTGAAGATTTGATAATACTCGAGGGTGCGCCTGAAGCCATTGGTAATTTGAAAAGATCAGGATTTCAGGTCTGTATTGTGACAAATCAATCTCCGATAATGCGTGGTTTATGGGACGAGAATCAACTTTATTTGATTCATCAAAGATTACGTCAAATGTTTTTACAAATGGATAGTGATGCTCACTTCGATATGATTGTTACCTGTCCTCACAGACATAGAGATAACTGTAATTGCCGTAAGCCAAATCCTGGAATGTTAAACCTTGCAGATAGAATATTACGTGGCCGGGAAGAATTTATTCCTAACTCGAAACAAGAAATTATGGGATTAGATTCAAATTATAAGCCAGTTAATTGGTGGAAAGATAAGGTTCAACCAAAGCATGAACTCGATTTATTAGTCGGGGATAGAAATAGTGACATGGGTGCAGGGTGGGCTGTAGGCGCCCGATTATTCAAAGTACCAGAATCAATTGGAATCAGTTCAGTATCCCATAGAATAGTAGATGAAAATGATCAAGGCGATGATTTTAATCCGATTAGGTGAGAATATGGGGTGGTTAGGATTAGATGATACCGACCACTTGGGTGGAGGTTGTACAACAAAAACTCTGGATATCCTAATCAAAGGCCTTCCTAAAAATATTGAAGTTGGAGAACTAAGACTGGTGAGGCTTTGGCCTTTTGCGAAACAAAGAACCAGGGGTAATGCTTCGGTAGCAGTCGAACTAATCTGTACTGATGAAAAGAAATTATTGAACCACCTCGATACATGGTGGAAAGATAATATTTTACCTTTAGCTGGAGAAATCTCTTCTTCGGAAAACTATGACAGACAGCAATTTCCAGCAGACCCAGGTATGATTTGGTTTTCTAGAAGCCTACCATCTGCAGAGTTCTATTATAATGCTGCAAGAAAAGAAGTAAATATAGAAGATATTCCTTTAGCAGAAAAGTCATGGGGTGGCCAAGGAAAAATTGGTGCAACTGCAGCGATCGCTTGGGATAAAAAAATGGTGACTTATGAAGCCATTGGATGGAGAACTGAAACCAATACTGGAATTGAGAAAGCAAGGAAAATTGATGTCCAAAGATTACAAGATATCGATGAAATGGAATATACCTTCATGTCAAGAGACCCAAGAACAGGAAATAGCATGATTGCTCCAAGGGGGCCTTGCCCTGTTCTGTTTGGAATTAGAGCAAGGAAATATCAAGTTGCTAAGAATGCCGCACAATATCTTTTGGACTCTAGAAATACCGAAGATAATTCAGGGATGCGTATCTTTACTACTAATCAAGCGAGTGATGACCACCTTGAGGAAAATTTATCAGATATCGTGAAAGATACCGATATACTATCTAGAGGAACGGTTGTAATCAATTGTCAAGAACATAAACTACTAGCATTTTCAGAATCAGGAGATATCAAAAAACTAGCACAATGGCTGGAAAGTGGTGATAGAATTAGTTTTAATGGCTTAATTAATCATGATGGGGCGATTCATTTGGAGAGATTGCGCATAGATTCAACAGTAAATAAAAAGGTACGACCACTCTGTCAAAAATGTAATGTGAAAATGAAATCAATGGGTCAAAACCAGCCGGTAAGATGTCCGAAATGTAGAGACAAGTCTGTATTGACATGGAATGAAATCACTAGAGAGGCTCCAACAACAAATTGGGTTCAAGCACCATTGAATTCGAGAAGGCACTTAACCAAGCCTCTCGAGTGGAACTAAAGTGTTAGATTTGTGATTATTATCTTATTTGAATACGAAATAATCATATCATATACCTTTGAATTAACATCATGGCGGATGAACAAACTACCAAGAACGTAGCCTATATCATACTGGGTATTTCATTTCTGGTAATGATGTGGTTTATTCTCAAACAAGCCAAACAGAATCGTGATGATAGCTTGGAAGGTAGTGAACCAAATATAGCTGGAAGTGATGAAAGACCAGGTTCCGCTCTGAATCCAGAACAGTTCGATGAACCAGACGATGATGCATTGGATGAAATGGCTGAACTTCTAGGCGAAGATGAAGACTGATTAGAGATCAATAAAGCCAGTTTCAGTCAGTTTCAAGTTGAATTCATTATCATTACAACTAATCATTCGGTTAGGGCCATCCTTTGGACGGGTCAGTAAGTAAATCGAAAAACCATGTTCCGACATTGCTTTCTCTGCTCTTGCAAATACTGAACCGACTTTCTTACCGCTAGCATCAATAGTTGATTTACTAATTAGCAATAATTGTATATCTGAACTGACATTTTTCGATAAACGAGCAAGTTCCTTAATCAAATTTACTGGGATTTTACCAGAATTAGAACACCAGTCATCTAAAACAATCAATTTCACTGAAGGTAGGGAGTTCAGAGCTCTGATAATCGCGTCTACCGCCTTGTCAAAAGAACTGGAAAAAGACATGGCATGGAAACGTGATGCATCGATTAAAGACAAATGTTTGAATAACTGAGAAAACCTTTGATTATCTGGCATTTCTTCACCAACCCATAACACTCGTCCACCTTCTTCAATTGTGTTTGCTGCTAAATGTAGTCCAAGTGTAGTACCTCCTACACTACCCTCAACAGCCAAATGGATGAGATTATTCTCAGGTTGAAATTTCCATCTCCCCATGAATCTCCGACATGCAACAAGTGAATGACAGTTGCGGATAAATGGGAAATGCTCTTGACCTTTCAACCACAGGAGGTTTCATGGCAGGCGCTAAGAACGAGTCGGGCGACTCCGGGACTAATGATGTTGTGATTCGAAAAGGTGAACGAATCCCCAGACGTAGTGCCCCTCCATTTGAAGAAGCTACGAGTTTTGCTAATGCAATAAAACGTGATGGGTTTTTTGGAACTGCTATGGATGATAAGAATCAATATGGGCCTGTCGCTATGATGGTTTTATTACTTATTTTCGCTACAATCACAGGAATAATGATTAAAATATTACCACCTGTATTGGATTGGGTTGGAGACTTTTTTGGAGGAATCCTAGGATTCTAATCTGAATTTTCAGACTCAGAAATCCTGTAAGGACTCATCGCGAGTCTAATGAAGATAATCGCAAATACAGTTGAAATAACGAAGAATAGACCAACATATGTGGATATGTTATACCACATCATTCCAACACCGACTAGTGAGATATAAGCAACTAATTGGCATACTGCGGATGCTTTCTGTAGCCTATCCTTCATCTCTTCAGTTAATTTGGGTTCATGTTCCATAACGAAAGTGTAAATCAAGAAATATATTCCTTGAAATGGTAATGTTGCTGCGATTATCGCCAGTGCAAATTCTCTAATCTCAGTAGGATTAGACTCCTGCTGGATCCCTTGGAAAAGCATCACAGCAGTGTTAGTACCAAGTAATGCTGCCATTATTGTCCATCTCTTATCTTGAGATGAAGTACGGCTCTCTACATTAACTGAACCTTCTGCCATAAAATCACTTGAATCTAAAGAGGTTATTATTGTCGCCCAAGATTTTTCCAAGAGATGTATATTTCCTAGTACACATTGATTATTCGAATCTAAAAAAATATTTTTGATTCACCAAACAATGTAGGAAGGTTCAAGAGTCTCTTTCAAGACCATTAATCATGGCCTTTTGCCCATTAGACTATCGATACGGATGCCAAGAGTTCAAACATATTTGGTCTGAACTTGGAAGACATGAAAGACAATTAGAAGTGGAAAGGGCTTTGATTTGGGCTCACCTCCAACTTGGAAAGGTTTCGCAAGAAGATTACGAAGCTGTAGCTGCAATCGCAAATCCGAAATCAGTTACCAAGGAAAGAGTTTCAGAGATTGAGGCTGAAACTAAGCATGATATCATGGCACTCACCAAGGCAATGGCCGAAGCAGCAGGTGATGCTGGTTGGTGTATTCATTTAGGGGCAACTTCCAATGATATTGTAGATACTGCTGTCGCTTTGCAATTACGAGATAGCATAGTTCTTCTTAGAGAACAATTATGCTTATTGATCAAGGTTTGTGCCGATGTTGCTGAAAGGGAAAGAGATACTGTGATGTTAGGAAGAACACATGGTCAAGCAGCTGTTCCTATCACATTTGGATTGAAAGCCGCTGTTTGGTTAGATGAACTAAGAAGACAACTTATCAGACTCGATGAAGCATCACCTAGGATATCTGTCGGGAAATTCCTAGGTGCAGTAGGTACAGGTGCTGCTCAAGGTGAAAAGGCTAGAGAACTACAACGTTTGATTATGACACACTTGGGTCTTGGAGTACCACTTGCCACTACACAAGTAGTCGGTCGTGACAGATATATCGAATATGTTTCATGGCTTGCTAATATCGCTACTACCTGTGAAAAAATATTACAGGAAGTAAGAAATCTTCAACGTTCAGAAATCCAAGAAGCTGGAGAAGGATTCGATATTAAAAAGCAAGTGGGATCTTCAACTATGGCCCATAAAAAGAATCCTATTAAATCTGAAAACGCATCAGGTCTAGCCCGAATTGTTCGCTCTATGATCATTCCAACCTATGAGAATGCCTTACTATGGCATGAAAGAGATTTAGCTAATTCAAGTAGTGAGAGGTTTACTCTATCTCATGGCTCAGCGCTATGCGAAGACGTCATCGCAAAAACCAGAGATGTTTTGACAAATATGTGGGTGGATGCTGAAAGGTGTATGGAAAATATACTATCTCAAAGAGGACTCGTTATGGCAGAAAAAGTGATGATTGAACTTGTAGAACATGGTATTGCTCGTGATGAAGCCCATGAAATTCTTCGTTCAGCATCATTTGAGGCTGTTGATAAGAAAATTGAATTAATCGATGTATGCTCTAGGACACCAGAAATATCTGCTGCATTTAGTATCGAAGAATTAGAAGCAATGTTTGACCCAGTAAATCATCTTGGTGACTCTGGTGAAATCGTGGATGAGTGTGTGAAATTGGCAAGAGAAGCTATTAATTCTTGATTTCAGTTACAGACTCAATTTTTAATTCGCCTCTTTTACCATCCCAATAAGTAGAGCCCTTTACATCAAGATGTCCATCAAAGTGTGGACCAGAAACTACCAATGTTTCGTATTCTCCACCCTCGCCATCAACATTGAATCGATATTTTTGAGATAATTCTTCCATTTCCTTTAACGAATCCTCAGTCAAAACATGTCCAATCCACTTGTCAGTAAGTCCTTCACAAGATACACTTGTGATCATTACTTCAAATCCATTGGATACTAAACCACGCATGTGCCCAAGGCTACTTTGATGCCACAATGGAGTCCAACTTTTGATATTCAATCTATCACACATTCGCTCGATTCGTGACTTTTGATAATCCGAACGTATTGCTCCGGATACTAGACCATCAATTTTTAAATCTCTTAATTTCTCTTCTAAATCTAAGATTTCTTCCTCTTGGATACCTTCACTATCAACACTAATCCATTCCAAGCCCGCCAAATTTGCCTGCTTTTCGACGATTTTAGTACCAGGTATTTGAAACATCCAAGAATCTTCTCCTGTGATAATGACTGTAACTAAATAATCTATATCCCATCCTTTACACATTGCCCACCACCATGCTGCGGAGGAATCTTTTCCTCCAGATGACAATATAGCAACCCGCATGAAAAGCGCAGATACTCTTACCTCAAGAATTTGAGGGTAAACTCGTAGGAGTTATATGGGTCGGGCTGTTTGATTTATCATAGCGAGAGTAGTTGGTAACGAGTTATCAACCCTCATGCTCATAAAGTGTCGAGTAAAGGAAGGGATAAGTGAGATTATGCAACCAAGTGGAAGAGGATACGATCATGGAATTACAACGTTCAGCCCAGATGGAAGACTATTCCAAGTTGAATATGCTAGAGAGTCTGTCAAAAGAGGAACTACTACTGCAGGGTTGAAGTTCAAAGAAGGTGTAGTTCTAGTTTGTGATAAAAGAATAATTAGTCGTTTGATTATCCCTGAATCTATTGAAAAAATGTTCAAAATTGATAATCACGTAGGTGTTGCTACATCTGGACTTGTCGCTGATGCGAGACAGTTGGTTGCCCGTGCAAGAGTTGAAGCACAGGTAAATCGTATCACTTATGGTGCTACTGTACCAGTTGATGTACTAATCAAGAAAATATGTGACTTTAAGCAATCATTCACACAATATGGTGGTTCAAGACCATTTGGTACAGCCTTACTGATTGGTGGAGTTGACGATAATGGAATTCACCTCTATGAGACCGACCCTAGCGGTGCTTACCAGTCATACCATGCAGGAGCTATTGGAAGCGGAAGAAATACCGTGATAGAATACTTTGAAAAGAACTGGAAAGAAAACATGACCCTAAACGCAGCGATGAAGATGGGGCTTGAAGGACTAAGAGTATCCAATGACGCAGAACTAAACCGTGATGCTGTTGAAGTATCTGTTATTGATTCGGATGGATTTAGAGTTCTAGACAGAGACGAAGTCAATAAGCAACTTGACAGATTGAAGCCTCTTGAAGAGTAATTTAACCGTTAGACTCATTGAGTGCCTACATGATGGCACATTGAGGGAGACATATGGTTAGTCTAGATAATTCAGTTTTGGCACGAATGGAAAAGGGTGGAAAGCGATACGAACTATTGGTCGATCCAGACTTGGTTGATGATTTCAAAAATAACCCTGAATCGGTTAATTTAGATGATTTTTTAGCGATGGATGAAGTATTCCATGATGCCCGTTCTGGTGAAAGACCGACCGAAGAATCTATTGAAAATACTTTCAATACTCAAGATATATTAGAAATCACTAAAATAATTTTGACAAAAGGAAGTATTCAACTCACAACTAATCAGCGTAAAGAATTGGTTGAACGTATGCGTCAGCAAATCATTCACCACATACATAGTCAGGCAGTAGACCCAAAATCTAAAAGTCCCCATCCAAGAACTCGAATAGAACTTGCATTGGATGAATCTCGTTACTCTGTCGACCCGTTCAAGAAACTAGACCTACAAATCAAAGAGGCTATTGACAAACTAAAAGTTTTGATTCCTCTTTCATTCGAAACTATCAGACTGGCATTCAAAGTTCCTGGTAATGGTTATGGTACAGCACACCGTCTTCTACGCCCCTATCAAGTCAAAGAAGGCTGGTTGGAAGACGGTTCATGGGCCTGTGTTGTAGAGTGCCCCGCTGGTATGAAGGGAGAAATTATCGGAATGATAATGAAAGTTTCCTCACAAACAGAAGTCAAAGAGATGTGATTTAATCACTGTCCTCTTGGGGTCGGCTTTATCATGGGATGTCGTTTCGCCCGCTTTGGAGAAGAAAAAATGTCCCAAGGTCAAAGCGACGCCGAGCTGCGTCTCGTGACCCCGGGTATGGCAATAGGGCCATCCGCCGGGAAGCGAATAGGAAGTGGTGCAGTAGCACACGATGATGATATAATTGCAACCAAGTTAGGTTGGGTTAGAGAATTTAACGGCACCGTATCGGTTGACCCAATAAATAGTTCATACATCCCACGTTCTGGAGACCTCATAGTTGCAACAGTAGCCGAGGTTAGAAATAATCTATGGTTCATGAATATCAATGGAGCCTTTCAAGGATTACTTCCAATGTCACTAGCACCTTGGAAAGTAGAGTTTGGAGCCGCAAGACAACATATGGGAATTGGCGACGTTGCACTAGCACGTGTGCAAGAAGTCGATGAATGCCACAACGTAGTCCTAACAATGAAAGGTATTGGTCTTAGAAGGCTGAACCAAGGGGCACTTCTTACAATTCCTGTGAATCATATTGATAGAATCAAAGGAAAAGATAATTCAACACTTGAAAGACTCAAAAGTGCCAGCGATTGCAGAATAATCGTCGGACAGAACGGAAAGGTTTGGGTTGACGGCGATGCGCAAGGTATCGCATGGTCACGTGCAGCAATAGAAATTGCTCAGAGATGTGGCCACAAAGAAACATTCGAGGCAGAACTTTCTGCACACGAAAATAATGCTCCAAATAGAGGTGAACAATAATGGGTGGATATGGCGACGTACAATTACTAAGAGAAGATGGTCTACGATTAGACGGAAGAAAAATAGATGAAATGAGACCGGTTACTATTGAAGCAGGGATACTACCTGCTGCTGATGGTTCTGCAATAGTTACGCAAGGACTGAATGTTGCAATAGCAGCAGTATACGGACCTATGGAAGCACATCCTAGAAAGATTCAGAGACAAGATAGAGCAGTTATCGATGTTAGATACAATATGGCTCCATTTTCAACGAGTGATAGAATTAGACCTGGGTACAATAGAAGATCCAGAGAAATTTCAAAGGTCACTGCTGAAGCTCTAGAATCAGTAGTTCTTGTGGAACGCTTCCCAAGATCTAAAATTCGAGTGGAAATCGAAATTCTTGCTGCTGAAGCAGGTACTCGATGTGCTGGAATTACCGCAGCCTCAGTTGCTCTAGCAGATGCTGGAATACCTATGAGAGACTTCATCGTTGGAGTCGCTTCTGGAAAAGTCGAAGATACTGTTGTACTTGACTTAGACAAAGCTGAAGATAATTACGGACAAGCGGATTTGCCTGTCGGTATCCTCCCCAATACTGGAGAGATCGCATTTCTTCAGATGGACGGCGACTTATCTCCTGATGAATATAATTTAGCCATGGAATATAATTTCAAAGCAGCAGCAGAAATTCATGAAGTTATGGTTGATGCTCTCAAGAGAAGATATGAAGGAGGTGAGAACTGATGGTAGAATTAGTTCCTACTCTTCTTAGACAAGAACTTGCTAGAATGGCGGAATCGGACCAAAGAATGGACGGTCGTGCACGCTTCGAAGCAAGGGAAATAACTCTAGAAACTGATTGCTTATACAATGCAGAAGGATCTGCCAAGGTTACAATGGGTAAAACTATTGTTTATGCTGGTGTTAAATTCGAAATTCGTACCCCATGGCCTGATAGACCTGCAGAAGGTTCGTTGATGTGTGGAGCAGAACTTAGACCTGTGGCTCATAGAAAGTATGAACCAGGACCTCCTTCTCCGGAATCTATCGAACTAGGTAGAGTCGTCGATAGAGGAATCCGTGAATCTGGATGTATCGATATGGCAAGCCTATGTATTGTCCCAGGTGAAAAAGTCTGGGGAGTAATGATTGATATCCATGTACTTTCTGACGGCGGAAATATTTTCGATGCTTGTGGACTTGCTGCAATAGCTGCTCTAAGAACTGCAATTGTCCCTGCTGAAAGATTCGATGTTGGTGAAGATTATACTTTGAAAGTCAAAGGAACTCCTATCATGGCGTCTTTCACAAGAGTTGGTGGAAGATACATTTACGACCCTTCAGAAGAGGAAGAATTGGGCGGAGATGAGCGAATTCACATCACCCTTGGAGATGAAGGTCACCTTCACTCACTACAAAAGGGGTTAAGAGGGGTGTTCACGCCCGCCGAATTCACAGAGATATTCGATGTAGCCCAGCTACGCTGTGCAGAACTTCGAAAACTCGTGGCAAACCAGGAGGGGAACTGATTGGCAAAACGAACACAAAAGGCAGGCGCAACGGCAAGATTTGGTGCACGATATGGTGTATCTGTAAGAAGAAACTCTGGGGCTGCTTTGGCCAAGAAAACTGCCAAATATACATGCCCGGTTTGTCAATATCGAAAAGTTACTCGTAAATCTGTAGGGATTTGGGAATGTAGCAAGTGTAATTACAAATTTGCTGGCGGAGCATGGGAGCCTTATACAAGAGCATCCGATGCAAATAGTAGAATTCTAAGACGTTCAGTTGAAGGAGCTACTACTGCTGATATGGCATTTATCGCTCAACAAGCAGCTCTTGACTATGAAAGAAGCCTAACTGAGGCTTCCTCTGAAGAAGAGTGAAACCACAGAGGTTTCTAAATGTCTAGTGAATGGATATTGAAGTTAAATGTCCATTCGCGAAATAAAGAATGTACTGAATCTCTTTCAGCCGCTTTGATTACCGACTGTGAGATTACTTGGTCTGGTGATTCTTTTAATATTGAAATTAAGGAATCTAAAGCTAAAGACCTAAGAGCTATGTGGAATACTAGAATTAGAGGTTTGATAGCAGTAGATTCTCTGCTAGATGTTATTGATGAATACTAAGAGTTCATCAACCCCTACCCTTTGAGATGAATTGGTGAGATTATGGAAAGCATGGAACAGTTTCAAATTATTGTTAGTGAAATTCAATCGGCAAGACAACAAATTGCTGGTCTAAAAGCACAGATATTAGAGTTGGAAGCAACTGCTGAGGCTGTTAACAATCAACCTAAGGAACTGGCTCTCCATCAACAATTAGGAGGAGTTCTAATCGAAGTTGCAGATAGAAAGTCTCTACATGAAGTTTTACTGAAAGATATTGAATCTCTAAATGAACACATGTCACGTTTCGAAACACGCGAGAAAGAACTTGTTTCTTCATATGAAGATTTAAAGAAAGTTCTAGAGGGATCTCAGTGACATCAAAGGATACACATGACATATCGGCCTTGATGGGCAAGTTAAACGAATGGATAAACAAGCATTGTGAAAATGGTGCTGTACCCGTACTTACCGGAATGAACGGTGATATGGATACTGTTGGCTCAGCAATCGCCTTATCAGCCTCACACAGCAATATGATGGCTTGTGGTCTACACCTTGGGAGAGTTGCCAAGAAAGTTTGTGAAGATCTATCAGCACCTTTCCGTAAAATAGGTGCTAGTCATACTAATTGGCCTCCATCAATATCGGGAATAATAATAGTTGATGCCGCATCTCCTTCTCAAGTCGGAATTGATCTGCCAGAAAATATTCCGAAATGTGTAATTGACCATCATGATACCGATGATTGGGATATCTCTGGTGGTGATGTAATGATTAAAGCAAGTGTCTCAGCAACTACTGAAATCATTACTAAATATCTAGCGCAGTATAGCCCTGATGCCCTAACTACTCCTGTTAGAAAACTTCTTCTCGCTGGATTAATTACCGATACAGGACGATATCGACATGCAGGGAAGTCTGCATTTTCAACAACTGTTACTCTACTAGAAAATAGTGAAATTGATTATGCTTCATTGGTCGAATTTATTGAAAGTCAAGAAACTAGTCCAAGTGAAAGAGGAAGTTTACTGAGGGGTCTTGAAAGATCTAAATCGATAGATTCGGGTGGATGGAATATAGTTTACACAAATAGTGGAACACTAGAAGGACGTCTTGCAACATTGCTGATTGGCACAGGTGCAGAAATTTCATTGGTCAGTAGATATCGAGAGGGTGTCTCCAGATTGACTGCAAGAGCTTCCAGAAAAACTACACTAAAAGGCATACATCTCGGTGAAATTATGGAGTCTGTCTCAAAACAAATAGGTGGAGATGGTGGAGGACATAGCGGTGCTGCAGGATGGAGTGGAAACACCGATAGAATCGCTGCTGAATCCGCTTTCATTGCCCATGTTGCATCAATTAAGAGAGAGGAGTGAAATTTATGACACATATCGATGTTCCAAATTCCCCAGGTTTCTTAATCTCAAGGTGGCGAGAAAAAGGTCCTGTTGAAATTAAACAATTAACAGAATGGAAAGAGGAAATGAAGATTGAATCATGGCTAATGGTGGCTGAGGCTGCTATGTTCTTAGATGCTGCCGAACTTTTAGAAATAGTAGAAAATCAACTTTCTGTCGCTGAAAAGGCGACATTAGGTCTTGTTCGACGAAGAATGTTAGGCGACCAACACTTGGAACAGGCAATAAATGAGGCAATCGAAATAGCAAAAAATAGAGACTCCCGAGACTTGAAACTAGAAGGAAGATTACGTATGGAGCGTGGACTAAGTAGATTTGAATCCGGCGATACCGAAGGTGCTGAAGAAGACCTAACTTGGGCTGAAACTCGATTAAAGTCTGTTTCCAAAGCCAGTAGAGACCATGACTTATCGCTGCTCAACAAAGCGGCATTCCATATGGCTGTAGGGGCACCACTGATGGCACTAACAGTTTACTCAGAAATTTCACGCACTGGCGAACATGCTGATGAGACAATTGCAATATCAAGGATAGGTGCGAGTAGAATTCGAGCATCTTTAGGCCATATTTTTGATGCTGCAAGGCATGCTTGGAACGCTCATGCTCATGCAATTAAGGCATTTCAAACTAATATGGCGATAGAGGCTGGAACCCTATTTATCGAACTTTCTCTGGATTGTATAGATGTAAATGCTGAACGTATGAAAGTCCAAATAAAAGCCGCAAAGCCGAGAAGTGCGACAGATGATGAACCAAAGTATGATTCTAATATTCAAGATATTGAAGATGTATTCATGTGGTGCTTTTCACAATTACCTAAATCTAATTCTGGAGACCAAAGACCAGATTTACGTGCAATGGTAAGTATTGCATCTAAAATTAACAAGTTAGAACTTTTCAACGAATTATTGTCAAATCCAGATAATGTCGAAGACTCAATGCTTGTAGCAATAATTCAAGCATGTATTAAAGATGAAGAAATGCAGAAGAAATGGAACAAAAGACTTACTGTTTTAACCATGCTATAATCTATAGATTAACGCACCATTCACTTAAATCATCGAACTCTTGTTTAGTCCATTCTATTAGTGGTGGTACTTCAGACCACCATCTTACTTCACTGACATTCTTATCATCAACTTGCCACTGATGCATGTTCTCGAGGCAATCAACAATCACGTGACCTACCCACCCCTTAGGATAATATTCCTTATTCCATGCCAATAATTTCCCAATACAACCAGTTTCTTCTTCCAATTCCCTAAGCAATGCTTGTTCAGGTGTTTCTCCATCATTTATGTGACCACCTGGAATCTCCCAGCCACGTTGTGGGTGATGAACAAATAAAACGCGGCCACCATTTCCCATCAAAGTTGGTTCTTCACCTACACATGTAACCCATGCTAAGGTAAATATTGGTTCCTCTTCCACTCTATTCACCAAAACCAGATTTCGCTCGACTGAGCCATTCCTCTGCCCAATCTTCGCCTTGAGATAATAGTCTCCTTGCTAGGAAAAACGCTTCGGAAAAATCTTCATTATTGATTAAGTCTTGAAGTCTTTGTAAGTCAGGATGTTGTGAAGATAATTCTTCAATTTCGTTAGAGTTTTTCTCTTGAACTTCGCTTGGCTTGGAAACTCTTTGTGATAATTCTAGCATCTGTTGTAAGAATTGGTCACGCTTCTCAACAGTTGGTTGTGACCAAGGTTTGTCGGCCAAACCATCCATTTTACCTGTGAGTCTAGAAAGGAATTCATCCCTCGGTGTTAGGTGTTCTCGAATATTTTGGACATGATCATAGCACATCCATGCTTCATCAACTTCTCCACGCCTCTCATGAAGTCTACCTAATTCCATCCATAATTCATGATTATTCGGCCTATGAGCAAGAAGATGTTTAGATAATTCGATAAAAATCTCAGTATAGCCTGAATCTCTTAACCGTTCAATACGTCTACCAAATATGATATTAGCACGCTGGTCTGTAAAGTCCAGTCGCTTACATCGGGAAACAAATTCCCCGATATTTTCACTCAGTGAATCATTCTTTGCCAGATTCGACCACCATATATCAGGTTCAAGTGGGTCACGGGAGAATGCAGCCTCTAATAATTCCAAACCTAATTTAAGAAAGTCGATTCCCTTCAATTGGTCAATATTTTCAGAGTCTCTGCCAAGTACTGAGAATACATCTTCTAGAACAGCACACAAACCATCACCATCCCCCAGTATCACTTTGATATCTGCAAGACAACGCCAATTTCTTTCATCGGTAAAGTCATGCAATATCGCCTGCCTAGCATTTTGCTCAGCCCATGACATATTATCATCAAATCGAGATCTATCTCTATTAGCTAATCCTACGAACTTTTCAGATTGTGAACGATAACGGTTTCCGAGATTTCTCCTAGGATGTTGAAGTAGATCTCCACTATCCTGTGACAAATAAACACCTCTTATTGTACCGACATGAATCCACTTTTATCATAACCAAAAGGAATGGTAGCATCGAATCCAACTTTTGATGTAGTTCCATCCTCATTACGAGATGGATCTAAGGAACTACCTTTCTGATTAGATAAAATAATTGTATCCTTATCTGGTTGCCATCTAGTAGCCATAGCCCACTCGACTCTTACAGGGTCAGAAATATCAATATCTTCATCCACAATTGTAACCATTTTCATACTACGGTGGCCGTCAAGTGCAGCCTTAATCGCTTTTATTCCGTCATCGTGATTATTTTTCTTGATTTTGACAACCGCAGATAACCAACCACAACCACCTTCGGTCATATGAACATCTAAGCACTCACAGACCTTGTTAACAGCATCCTTGATGGTAGGCGCTCTAGGAAGACCCATCAAAGTCTTATGCTCAGCCTCTCCGGGGATTAGAGCATGGAATATTGGTTCATCGCGATGAAATACACCCTCGATTTCTATGACTGGTTCTTGACGCACATCGTCAACTGTTCCAGTAATGTCTACATAAGGACCTTCGTCATCATTTTCTAAAGTAATTCTACCCCACATAACATATTCGGAATCTGCTGGAACTTGTATCCCATTAGGCATTTTGGTAAGTCTAAGGGGTTTTGAATACAGTTTCTCATGAAGAGCAGCTGCTATTGTCAATTCATCAATATTATCACTAAATGACATTGCTGCTGCAAGTAATACCACTGGGTCGGGAGCATTTACAACTGCGATATCCACTTCCTTACCATCTTCTCTTGCTTTGAGCATCATTGACCTTAGGTGTCTAGGTACTAATCGAACAACAGTATGGTTAGAGTCTCTCAAGAATTGACGGTGAAATGACATATTACGAACTCCCTCATACTCAGCAATAATTACACTTGCAGAGGAATATCTTCCTCTATCCTGTGGCCAATGATGAGGTATTGGGATCAATTCAAGATTTACTTCTTCTTGCATATTTTCATAACACTCCGCTTCAGATGCATCCACCAGTATCGGCTGCGAAGGATTTTCCATAGCCCAGGCAAGAGTATCAATGTACTGTTCTGGAGTAATCCCAATAGCCTGACACAAACGTTCTCGGGTCAGTAAATTTACGGCCGCTTTATGCCCCGGTGCTTCTATTATTTGTTCAAAAACAGTCAGAGAATGGTTGTGTTCATTAGAATATTTCCACATACCATGAATCAAACTTACCGGAGTAGTTTCAGTTTCTGCAAATTCAAGATGGTCACGAAACGCCATATACTGTCCAAATGTAATAGTCGCTTGAACCTTTCATTGAAATACCCACTATTTACGCGTAATTTCCATTATAGGTAAACTCTTCAACTACAATACAAAATCAGGTTCTTGGGTCGTTGTTAAATAGGGGCTTCGAGTCGGCGAATTGCTTCAATGAGGTTGTTATTATGGGTAGAGGACTCTTCGCAGGTGCCAAGATGGCAAAAGATCGACAAAAATTCCGTTGGTCAGATCGTAGATATAAGAAGCGTATGCTAAAGTTACGTGCTAAGCACGACCCTCTTGCAGGGTCTACTCAAGCCAAGGGTATCGTCGTTGAAAAAGTCGGTATTGAGGCTAAACAACCTAACTCCGGAATTCGTAAGGCTGTAAAGATTTCACTCATTAAAAACGGAAATAAGTTAACGGCTTTCGCTCCTGGCGATGGTGCAATAAATTTCATCGATGAACACGACGAAGTTATGGTCGAAGGTATCGGTGGTCGTATGGGTCGTTCTTATGGAGATATTCCAGGAGTTAGATACAAAGTAATCCAAGTTAACGGTGTATCTCTAGATGAGATGGTCCGTGGAAGAAAGGAGAAGCCAATTCGCTGAGGTGTTTTTATGACAGAAGCAGAAGTAGTAGAAGAAATAAAAGAAGAGGTCGAAGAGTACCGACCGATTGCTGGAATAGGTACACTGGTTTTTGGAAAGTGGGATGCTTCCGAGATTACCTGTAAAGATCCTGGACTTGCACCATACATCAATCTTACAACAGTGGGAGTTCCTCACACTGGTGGACGCCACGCTAATGCTTGGTTTGGAAAGGCAAAGTTATCTGTTGTTGAAAGATATATCAACAAACTTATGAGAACTGGTCCTTACACAGGAAAGAAGCAAGGCGCAATGAAAGCTTTTGAAGCTGCTCTTGACAGTATTGCCAGCAAGTCTGGTGGAAACCCTCTGCAAACTTTCGTTGATGCTATCTGTAATGGAGCACCTATGGAAGAAATTACCAGAATCAAATTTGGTGCAGTATCTCAACCTAAAGCAGTCGATTCATCTCCTTCAAGAAGACTTGATGTAGCTCTTAGAAACCTGGCAAAGGGTGCACAACAAGGCACTCACAAGTCAAAAAGAACTCTAACAAGTTGTATAATCAATGAACTCAACAAAGCAGCTGCTGGCGATGTAACATCGTATTCAGTTTCTAAGAAAGAAGAACTTGAAAGAATCGCTGCATCCGCAAGATGATTCTTAGAATTTAGTGCACAAAAAGTGCACCTAATAGTAATCAATTCATGTCAATTAGTTGTCACTATTTGCTAATAGACTGTACATTACATGCGAGTCACTTAAGAACCCCTTTTTGGTGGCCACAATCAGCGAGAGTTAGGTGATACCATGGGCCGTAAAGAAGACAACATTAAGAAAGCAACAGAAGTTATGCATATACTACCACAAATTCGAAATTTGTGTATTGCCGCACACATAGATCACGGCAAAACAACTCTCTCCGATAATTTGATCGCCGGAGCGGGTATGATGTCCAGTGACCTTGCTGGTTCAGCACGTGTACTTGACTTCGATGAGCAAGAAGCTGCTCGTGGAATTACCATCAATGCTGCATCTGCATCTATGGTTCACGCTGTTGATGGAACTGATTATCTAATCAATCTAATCGATACACCTGGTCACGTTGACTTTGGTGGAGACGTAACACGTGCCATGCGTGCGGTTGATGGTTGTTTCATTCTGGCTTGTGCTGTTGAAGGTCCAATGCCGCAAACTGAAACTGTTGTTAGACAAGCATTGAAAGAGAAAGTAAAGCCTGTTCTATTCATTAACAAGGTTGACAGACTGATAAACGAACTTCAAGTAACCCCTGAAGACATGATGGAGAGATTCAAGGGTACAATTACTAAGGTAAACAAACTAATCAAGCAATTTGCACCTGAAGAATTTAAGAAATCTTGGCAAGTTTCAGTAGGTGACGGTACTGTAGCATTTGGTTCCGCATACCATAACTGGGGAATCACAGTCCCTTACATGGCTAAATCAGGGATTTCTTTCACTGATATTTTCAAGTACTGTAATGATGAAAATCAAATGGAACTTGCAGAAAAAGCCCCTGTTCACGAGGTTCTCCTCGACATGGCAGTATCACAATTACCAGGTCCAGTTGAAGCACAACCATACCGTGTACCAAATATTTGGACTGGAGACCTAGAATCTGATATCGCAAAGTCTATGATGGCATGCGACCCTGAAGCAGAACTAGCAATGATGATCACTAAGATTTGGATGGACCCTCACGCAGGTGAAGTAGCAGTTGGTAGAATTTACTCAGGTGCAATTGCACAAGGAGAAACCGTCTACGCAATCGGTGCTGCAAAGCCAGAACGTGTCCAACAAGTCAGCATGATGGTTGGAGGCGACCGAATTACCGTCCCTAAGGTAGTTGCAGGAAATATTGCTGCACTTACCGGAATCCGTTCGGCTGCTGCTGGTCTTACACTTTCTCACGACAAAGACTTCACACCATTCGAAGCAATTAGGCACTACTCAGACCCTGTTGTAACTGTTGCTGTTGAACCAAAGAGTATGAAAGACCTTCCAAAGTTTGTCGATGCTCTGCGTTCACTTGCTAAGGCTGATGCTTCCCTGCAAGTTACAACCAACCAAGAAACTGGAGAAGCATTACTCGCTGGTATGGGAGAACTTCACCTTGAAATTACTGTTTACCGTATTGAAGAAGAACAGAATATCAAAGTAAAGGTTAGTCCACCTATTGTTGTTTATCGTGAAGGTATTGAAGGAAATAATCATGGTAGGTCATTTGAAGGTAAATCACCTAATAGACACAACAGATTCTACTTTGAAGTCGAAGCACTTTCTACTGAAGTTATAGAAGCACTCCGTTCTGGTGATCTAGGTAGCGGAACAATCCGTACTAGTGACGGAAAGGAAACTGGAAATAAGTTCGGTGCAGTTGGAATGGATAAGGATTTGATGAGAAAGATTTACGCAATCAATGGAACCAATGTATTGGTAAATGATACCAAAGGTATTCAAGGATTACACGAAACTCGTGAATTGATAATCGAAGCATTCAATGAAGTTTGTACAAAGGGACCTATTGCAGACGAGCCTGTTCAAGGTATGTTTGTAAGATTAGTCGATGCTAAACTTCACGAAGATGCAATTCACCGTGGACCAGCTCAAACTATTCCTGCTGTTAGAAATGGTATCAAAGGTGCCATGATGAGAGCACGTACTGTAATTCTGGAACCAATGCAAAAAGCATTTGTCTCAGTACCTAATGATTGGCTTGGTCAAGTTACACGTGAAGTGACAAACCGACGTGGAATTATTGAAGACATGCCATCAGAGGGCGAAGTTACTACCGTTGTTGGTGTTCTACCAATTGCAGAGACTTTCGGTTTCTCTAACGATATCCGTGCTGCTTCTCAAGGACGTGCTGTTTGGAATACAGAGAATCTTGGTTTCGAGCCACTTCCACAAATGTTATTCGACAAAGTAGTCGGTTCAATTAGAACTAGAAAAGGATTGAAGCCTGAGCCTAATCCTGAATCATACTACTCGGATTGAATAATATGAAGGCCTCAATATTAGGTCTTTTTGTATCTCAAGGCGGAGTTCCTAAGTTACCCGTCGATAATCTATATATCGATAGTTCAGGTTGCTTTGGCGATAAACAAAACGACCTTAAACACCATGGTGGAGAAGATAAAGCAGTCTGCCTGATTCAAAATCATATAATTAGAGATTTACAGAATAAAGGACATCCAATAAGTCCCGGAAGCACTGGTGAAAATATTTTGATTGGTGGCTCAAGTATTGGAGACATCACTATTGGGACAATTTTAAAATTCAATGAGTTAGAAATTCAAATAACTCAAGATGCCCCTCCATGTAGAACAATATCTAAATCATTTACCGATGGAGAATTTAAATTAATATCTCATAAAAAGTACCACCAATTCACTAGATGGTATGCTAGAGTGCTAAAACCCGGTACAGTTTCTAATAATGAAGAATATGAACTGATCAACTAATACGTTTCAATTGGTAATCAGTCAACTCTCTCAATGCTTTCAGTGCAGGGCTATTAGGTAACATATCAAGACAAGAGTGAGCATTCGAGTGGTACATTTCGGCTCTATCTCTAGCATATTTGATAGAACCGAGTTCATCAAGAGCTTTCAAACCAAGATCGATTTCCTGCTGAGTTGCAGAATCTCCTTTACCAAGAACTGCCTTCAAATTGCTTAGTTGTTCTGAATCATCTTGTGATAATGCGTGAATTACCATAAGAGTACGCTTGCCTTGAGCCAAATCAGAACCTGCCGGTTTACCAAGTGTAGCAGAGTCAGATAATACATCGATTAGGTCATCCATAAGTTGGAAGCACAAACCTACTGCAAGACCCCAATCTGCCATACATTGAATTGTTTCATCATCTGCACCAGACATTCTTGAGCCTATCTCTGCACAAGTCAGGAACATAACTGCTGTTTTACCCTCAATCATTTCGAAATAGTCTTCTTCTGAAACCGCAATTCTATCTTCAAATTCAATATCTAGTTGCTGACCTTCACTAACACGCCTAACCATCCATGCCAAACGGTTCACCATTGCAGCTACATCCTTGTTTTCAAGTCCTTTTGCCAGAACTAACCTCTCAAAAGCAATGGCTAACATTGCATCTCCTGCATTGATAGCAGTTGGAAGTCCATACTCTATGTGAACTGCATTTAATCCTCTCCTAGTATCATCATCATCCATTATGTCATCATGAACTAGTGTGAAATTATGAACTATCTCGATTGCAGCACCTATGTCTAAAAGTCCTGAATGAGAATCTCCAACCGCCTTGGATACAAGCCAAGGTAGTGTTGCTCGAAGTCTCTTTCCACCACCATCAACTAAATGCATCATAGCATCAGAAAGTGTTGAGTGTTTCGATGCGCGCAAACTATCTGAAATTCTTCTTTCAACGAGTGGTTTAACTTCCTTAATAGAAATGTCAAGTCCTGCCCCTTCTGCATAAGACAACATATGTGAAACATCACCCATATCATGGATTACATCATCTGATATTTGACTAATTTTTTCGGAGTCGCCTACAGCTTGCCACCATTCATCAGTCATCAATCGTGAAGCAATACACCTGAACCATGGTGCGATTTCTCCATCACCTTCAACTTCTGCCACCAGCATTTCTTCCAATTCCTCTTGACTTACCCATTTAATTTCTGAGACTTCGTTCTCGTTAAAGTTGACGTCCACATCTGCCTTGATAATTAGAATGTGGTCGATTTCTCTTTCTATCCATTCTTCACTCATTCTACTGGAATAAATCATTTTAGTTACGAAATAAAAATCACTGAGAGGAACTTGATCTTCACTAATCCCTAATTCTTGGTTAAGTTTACGAACTGCAGCCCGTTTCACACCTAGAGCGTCGGTAAGCTCTCTCTCAGATTCAGAATACAGAGGGTGAGAACAACAAGAGTTAGCCCAAACATTTGGAAAAGTCACTTTATGAGAGGCTCTCTTTTGTAAAAGTAAGCGGTTATTGCTATCAAATAAAAGTACACTAAATGCTCGATGTAACATACCTGATGAATGATGAGCCTCTACTTTAGAGACATCCCCAATTTCATTATCGGATTCATCTACAGCGATAATTGCTTCAGACATCAAATCGATTTGTGCTGAGTCTGCACTTGAATCCAGAAGTATCTGCTTGTACTCATCATTGATTTCCAACGAAGGAACATCTTTAATTTGATACCCTGTCAAGTCATCACCAGTCTTCGCAAACGGACTCGATAAATGAATAGTTCCCTGTTTTTGATGATTAAATAAAATTTTAGGCTACTATTTTAGTCCCTAAGACCTCTTTTCCATTACATGCATCGAATACCCTTTGTGGATAAGAGCCATTAACAATCAATACTTCAATACCCATTTTAGCAACTTCAGCACCTCTGGCTGCTTTCAAACCTATTCCGCCTGTAACATCAATTTCAGTATTATGTAATCCCTCAAATTTCATATTAGGAGACCACAGTTCTATCAAATCATCATCTTTCAAATCCTCAGGCGGTCTTCTGAGAATACCATCAACACCACCGATTGCAAAAACAAGTCTCTTGACATTAGGTATCTCTTTACAAATTCGAACTACTAAATCATCACCAGACAAAATACCAAATGATTTTACCCCATCACAATCAACAACATCTCCGAAGGTCACACATAGTGAATCTTGATAATCAAAGAACACTTTAGATATATCTCCATCAAAACCACTGCCTGTATTTCTTGCCCAATTATGTGGTGGTTTAACCGAAGTTTTTAGGCCGTTAAATTCTAATGAATCATAGATGAATTTATTCAATGTAAGCATTTCATTACGTACTATACTAACTGCCTCTTTTTGAGAACTACAATCACTTTGATTGGTAAAGTCTTCAGTGTCCAATAAACCCTCATTTAGCCTCCAATGTTTGGCCCTTAGATGACCGAAAGAACCTGCTCCATGAACTAGAATTATATCGAGACCTTCATCTACACATTGTTTCATCACAACAGACAGAGAACTTATTGTATCCATATCAGGAATACACATTTTCTCCTTATCCGTAATTAGACTGCCACCCCATTTGATGACTACACAATCGCGCATGTAACTCCCATGAAGACTATCCTCATGAGGATGCCCCTCTTTGAAAGCATTGAAGAATAAAGGCTTAGACCATGGTATATGGCTGATTCACCGACATTAGAAGAATACATGCGCCACTTGCAGGCATCTTTAGAAGAAGCTGAAAGTATTGATGATAGAATAGAGAGAGAAGAAAGGACGTTACAACTGGAAACTTCGATCCAAGAATGTTTGATTTTCGCAAATAGGTACAAAGAACTTGTAGCACACGGAATTGATCCTTTAATCTTAGTTTCTAGTGACCCTGATATCGAAGCCCCTCCGCCCGCAAGCAAGGTTCAAGCATTGGTACTGGGCAACACCATGTGTGATACATGTGGAGCAAGTCTAGACAGTGATTTGAATTTCTGTCCAGCGTGTGGAACAATGAGTAAAAAAGAGTAATTACTCTTCTTCTGCTTCTGCTTCTTCGACTTCCCACTGTGCTACCATTTCGGTAATTATTGGGTCATCAGGCTCAACACGGTACAGGTAATCCCCTGGTACTTCATCAATAAGATATACAGTTGTACCTGCACGGAAAACGGTGTGGCCATCTGCAATTGCTCTAACAGTGTCTACTTCTAATATTGCTGGACGGTTAATTCTAACGTGTCCTGCTTCCATTGCCTTACCAATTGTCTTGGAAAGGTGAACGTGCTTTCGGTCACCAGCAGTGATACCAAGTTCGATAATTGTTTCAACCTGTTCTTCTTCACAAGGCCAATAAAGTCCTTCTGGAATATCATCTGTTGGTAAATCAAGTTCCAGTTCAATGGAATGACCGTAAGTAGCTCTTATCATCTCACCTTCAACTTGATATCTTCCTTTCTCATCAGCATTTGCAATTGCCGAGAAATGCCAGCCTCTTAGCCAGTGGTAGTGTCTTCTTTGCTTGGAGATAGAATCGGATAATTCTCGGATATTGACCCATCCATTGATATCCATTTCAACATTGAACTTTTCAGGTGCGTGTCTTAGCACCAGTGCTAAAATACGTCCGAGAGAGTTTGACTCTCTATCACTCATTATGAACTTCCCTTCTTCATTGCATACAGGACAGTTAGCCCCGCTAAAGTGCCCATGTGCTTTACATTGCCGTAGCATATTGTAAGGGGGTAAGTGACTTGTTCTTAGTTCCTACGCATATATATTCCAATTTAGGAATCATATCGGTCTTACGAAAATAACCGTTTCAATCAAATGCTACCGTGTGTTGGACTGGTCATGGTAGATGTTGCCATCATCGGCGCTGGACAGACTAAGTACGGCAATCACTCTTCTGGATTGAAGGGAATGTGGGCTGAGGCTGCAAAGAATGCCTTTGACAGCGTAGATCAAAATTTCCATCCGAACAGAATCGATGAGGCTTTCATCGGTAGTGTGGCATTTGGTGGTTCTCAATTAGGAAATACTGCTGCACTACTAACCGAACATTCAGCAATGAAAGGAATATCTGTAAGAAGAGTGGAAAATGCATGTGCATCTTCTGGTTTTGCTTTGAGAGATGCATGGATGGCCATCAAGAGCGGCCAAGCCGACGTAGTAGTTGCTGGGGGTATCGAGAAAATGAATGATTTAACTCCTGAAAGAAAGCGATTTTGGCTAGGAGTTTCTGGTGATACAGAATGGGAAAGACTCGCTGGACTTACTTTTCCTGGGACATATGCTTTGATGGCAAGGAGATATTTTCATGAATTTGATTCAAATCATGATGATTTAGTAAATATAAGTGTGAAAAATCATATGCATGGGTTTGAGAACCAACAAGCTCATCTTAGGAAAGAAGTTTCCTTTGAAAAAGCAAAAGGTGGTTTCATGGTAGCTGACCCACTAACTTTGTATGACTGCTGTCCAACTTCAGATGGTGCATCATGTGTTGTCCTGGCTGCGGACCATGTCGTAAAAGAATTCACTGATGACCCGCTATGGTTACTTTCTTCTGGGGCAGCATCTGATAATTTAGCACTCCATGATAGGCCTTCTATAACACAACTGATGGCTACTCAGAAAGCCGCACAATCTGCCTATACCATGGCAGGATTAAGCCCCGCCGATATAGACTTAGCAGAAGTCCATGATTGCTTTACTATTGCAGAACTTCTTGCAACTGAGGACTTGGGTTTTGCAAGTCGAGGTGAAGGTGGGAAGTTTGCAAGGCAAGGACTTGGAAAAAGGAATGAAGGCGAAGTTTGCATTAATCCAAGTGGTGGTCTGAAATCTAAAGGTCATCCACTAGGAGCTACTGGAACTGGACAAGCGGTAGAGGTATTCAAGCAATTGAAAGGTACTGTTGAGCCTAGTAGACTAGTTAGAGATGCTGAGATAGGATTGACTCACAATGTTGGTGGTTCCGGAGCAACTTGCGCTGTACATATTTTTGGGAGAGAAAGAAATGCTTGAATACTCTGACTGGCAAGGGTACAAAGTATCATTTGACGGTGAATTATTTCATATTTGCTCTCCGTGGCAAGTTAAAGGAGTTCCAGTATTTGGCCCTGATAGTGATTATACAACATTGGCATTATCTCTTATAGACCTGATGAAGTCAAATAAAGTTTTAATTGATACATTATCTTCTAATGGCTCTGATATTGACCTACAAGTCCTCAAGGTCGCAACAGGTATTGAAGAAATTTCAGAGGACAGCGAATGGAAATTATTCTGTCATGAATTTGCATCATTATCGATAAGTAAGAAATCTGAAGTAACTATTTCGAAACCAAGAGACCTAACCGAAATTGATTCTGATAAATATGAACAGATAAATCTTGCATGGGAAACTGAAACCGCCTTAGTCAATGTATCTCAAGGAGCTTACATATCCTCTCAACAGTATAATGAAAGTCTAAATTCAAGACTGAATCTTATGGCACAATTCGAAGATAAAGCGATTTGGCCTCCAAGGCAATTGAATAATGATGGAAGTATAATTGACGAACCAGAAATAAAACTCAAAAAAACATGTCTCATTGAATCTTGGACAAAACTTTCTGCCGCAGGTGCTCCTTCTGAATTTTCTATTCGAGCACCAATATTAGATGGTATTTCTACTGCATATGTGCTTTTTAGCGAAGGTACTCGAGGTGTTTTCCTTTTGACAGATGATGAAAAAAGCACTCCTGCGATCGGTCTAAGCGGTGAAATAGTTATTAGAAGAATATACTCTCAAGAAGGCGAGATGAGATACGGAACAAAGGTTAGAATCCTTAACTAAAACAAAGTTTTGATTCCAAAGCATTGATAATTCGACTACCTCATAGAGGTTTATGGCCGGATTCGGTGGTATGCGCAAGGGTCGACGCGAAGCAGTCGAAAACCTAGGATATAGCGAAGAAGGTGACTGTCCAAGATGTGGTGGAGAATCTGATTCTTCAACCATGGCAGGCTATCTTCGATGCTTGAAGTGTTCACATGAATGGGCTGACCCTGATTATGTCGAAGAGAAAGAAGAAGCAGATATCCCCACATACCATAGAGATGCTGAGTTAATTGAACAATTCAAGAAAGATGTCGAAAGTGGAAGTCTTGCTAATGTTCTTGGAGTCAAAAAAGATCTTTCCGAAGAACAAGAAGAATCTCTTACTCGCCTTGAGGATAAATGGATGAGTGGTATGCAAGGTCACTTCAATTCTGCAAGTGAGGAAAGAAAGCCTCTAATGATAAACTTTGATGATGAGGATAATATTGTTTCCACAGAAGTTGGAGCTATTACCGTCGTATCAAATGGTTTTGATGGTGGTGAAGAGATAAGGCTTGAATACCCTGGAATGGGAACAGAATTCTATTGCTATGAAGTCAATGATGGCTTTGGCTGGCGACGTGGAAATAATTCTGAGGAAACTGCACGCTCAATTGCTAATATTATTAATTCTAAATCTAATTTAGTATTCGCTAATGTTGAAGGTAATCGTGTATCCTTTGAATTACGTTCTGATGAACTTAAACCAGAATCATTAGTTTTATTTGTTGATGACCCTGGAGGAACTGATATTATTGCTGAAAAGAATGGTGTTATTCTAGATGCTAGAAGTTCTTCTGACTTTGAAGATTACAAAAGAATGGTCGAACTGGTTCTAGAAGACGGAATCATATCTCCGAGTGAAGACCAACTATTATGGTCTGTAAGACAGCAAATTGGAATTGATGACTCTTACCATATTCAAATGGTTATTGAAATGTGTGGAGAAAACACGCTCAAAGAATGTACTACTTGCGGAGCAATGGCTGAATTATATGTCGAATACGGAACTTGGTACTGCCAGCAATGCGAAGAATGGTGTTAAGCCTAATTGATAAATAAAAAGCCATTTGGCAACTTATTCTATAGAATCATTACTGAGACATCTAGGTGGATTTACGCCATAATATTTCGAAACTAAATAGAGGTATTCTTCATAAGGTAAGTCGGGATGGCTTAAATTGGCGAGAGTAATGGGCGAACAAGTATTATACATTGGAATTGATTTAGGAACATTTCGTTCAGTTATGGTTTCCTCGGATAGTCACGAAGAAGAAGAACTTACTGTAATTGGAACTCCTAAGGATTTGATTGCAAAGAATTTCCTTAAGAGAGATGTACTATTTGGTGAAGAAGCATTGAAAAATAGACTAGCACTTAATCTGTTTAGACCTCTTGAACATGGTGTGATTAAAGATACTCCAGAAGACCGAGACTTCATTGCTCACTTCATCACTCACCTTATCAATCTCTCCGACCCAGAAGAATATGACCGTGTAGTCGCTGTTATTGGTGCTCCTGCTGAAGCAAGTTATGTCGATAAGACCGCTATCTTTGATGCTGCTGCTGGAACTGTTAATGCTGCAATGATTATATCTGAGCCTTTCGCAGTTGCTTACGCACTTGACATGATTGAACATACACTGGTTATCGATATCGGTGCTGGAACTACTGACTTGTGCAGAGTATACGGAACAATACCAACTCCTGATGACCAAATGCACACCGAATATGCTGGAGACTATATCGATAGAAAACTTATCCAAGAGATCCAATCAAAGTATAGTGGTGCTCAAATTACCAAGGACATGGCAAGAAGATGGAAAGAGAATAATTCCTTTGTTGGAACTTCAACACCTGATGAACCAATAATGGTTGACTTCTCGATTGAAGGTAAAGCAATGACTCTTGATATTACTGATTGTATGCAAAAAGCATGTGAAGACATAGTAGACCCAATTGTTGAAAATGTTAAACTACTGATTGCAGGTTCTAACCCTGAATACCATGACCAATTTAGAAGAAACATGATTCTAGCTGGTGGCGGTTCAGGAATCAAAGGCTTAGGTGCAATGATTGAACGTAGACTTAGTGACTTAGGTAACGTTAGTGTGCATGTAGTAGATGACCCTGTTAGACTTGGTGCTATGGGTGGTCTAAGACTTGCTATGGAAGTTCCAGAAGAAATGTGGAAGAACCTAACTCTAGCATCTCGCTGATTACTTTAGAAGTTTCAATCAATAGACCAAGGTCTTTGATATCTAATTTCACTCTTCTGAGTCCATGCCATATTTTTTGGCTAGTTCCGGGTCGATTAGTGGAGATTGACAATGTGGACACCTATCACTAGCATTCAACATGTTCGGTATTATTGCTAGGACTGCTAAACAAGTAGGGCATGCCGCCAACATCTCACCTTGACCTAGGTCAAAGTTTGAACCATCACTACTGGTTGAAAAGTATCCGCTGGAATAACTTTGATTGAAATGAAACATAACTCTACGTGCTGAGCCAAATGTAGCCCAACCAATCAAAAATGTCAGTAAAAGACTTGAAACATTACCATTCATTATATCAATAATGGAAATCAATACATTAAGGGCAAAGAAAAGACATGCTAATCCGATTATACCTGCAGCAGGCCAATATGCCCACCTTGCTCTATTTTTGTATCCATTCCAAACCATCAAATTAGCAATAGCCAAGAGACCGATAATTATTCCTTGAAGGTTCTCAGGAAGTAGATTACTGGCAAAAGCAAAGCCAATCCAAAGAACGATCAGTCCATCGATGAAAACTATGAATGTAGTCCCTCTATGAATTCTAGAGAATGCGCTCGAAGCCCCAATAGACTTTGCAGGGTTCATTCCCGCTACGACCAAATCACTTCCTCTATCAGGCTGCACAACTATCGCATTAGGTGCTTTACTTTGAATGATTGCCTTGTATCGTATTTCTAATAGAGTTTTATGGGCGAAGGTGTCAAAATGAAAGAACTACACCATTGTCTATGGCGATGCGTGATACCGACGTCGAAATTCGCGGCTCCAGTCTTGCTGGCAAGCGTATTCTTTTAGGCGTCAGTGGAGGTATTGCTGCAGTAGATACTGTTCGTTTAGCCAGAGAATTAAGAAGGCATGGTGCTGATTTGAAGGTAATGATGACACATTCTGCTCAAAAAATAATCACACCATTAGCAGTAGAATGGGCTACACAAACCAAAGTAATCACAGATTGGAATAGTGACTTAACAGCCCTTGATGATATAGATGGAATTCTAATTGCTCCCGCTACTAGAGACCTAATGGCAAGCTATCTTCATGGACTGCAACATGGACCGATATTGATGGCACTTAGTGCTGCTAGAACTAGGAAATGTCCAGTACTAATGATACCGAGTATGCATTCAGACTTGGCTAATGACCCAGTGACGGATGAATTGGTTGAGCAAGTTCGTAAAAATGAGATTTCAGTACACTGGGGTAAAGAGGAAGAAGGTAAGAGAAAGACACCCCCTCATGAAGAAATAGTTGCTCGATTCGCACACCAAATTAATCGATTGAAACCCAACCGTAAAGATGTGGTAGTAACATTAGGAGCTACACGTTCAGCAATCGATGATATTAGATTTATCCAAAACACAAGTAGTGGGGCAACGGGTTACTCGATAGCAGATGACTTATATCGAAATGGACATGACATAACCTGTGTTTCTGGTGTTACTTCTATTAGTCAACCATCTTGGTTACCACTTGTGATTAAAGCCCCTGAGCCTAGTGAGATGTTAGACGAACTCAAGGCTATTTCCAAGGATGATATTGATGCATGGATACATACAGCGGCTGTACTTGACTACGTAGTAGGTAATCCAGCACAAGGAAAGTTAGCAAGTCAACAAGGATCACTCAATGTTGAACTGATAGAAAGTGAAAAGCATATTCAAGAACTTAAAGAAATTTGTAAAAATTCGGTTAGAATCGGTTTCAAACTAGAATCTGGAATCAAGCAAAAAGACTTGATTTTCCGGGCTATCGCTCAAATCGAAAAAGCAGGTATGACTGCTGTTATAGCAAATCGATTGGAAGACTTAGGTGAAAAGGACAAGCCACGAGGATACTTAGTGGATAAGCAAGGTAGTCATTTCATGCTCAATAATCAAAAAGATATGTGTGAAGCGATAAGAACATTTGTCGAAAGAGGAGTTTGAGGGAATATTATGCGTAGATTCGCAATAATTGGTCATCGAGCCATGTCTCAAGGGAAATTACCACTAAATGACATGGCAGGAGGAGCAGGTCGTATGGATGTTCTAGTTAGAGCATTGATGGCATCTTTGATGACCAGTCATGGATTTAGGAATGATACTGAAGTCATGCTACACTTACAGGGTGGCCCTGGCCCCAATAGAAGAATTAGGATTGATGGAGGAGCGGTCAAAGGTATTCATGCTGAAGAGAGGTCTGTAGCTGGACAGATTGCTAAAGTTCTTCGAGAAACCTCGCCTCCTAAAGGTCGATGGATTGAACGCTCAAAAGGAATTTGGGATAGTCGAGGAGATATTCTAGATACGATTGAAGATTGGTCTGAATCTACAATAATTGCTCTTGATGCTAATGGTGAAAGACTTTGGTTGGATAATTCTATTATTCCATTGCAAAGTAATTCTCTGTCGACAAGTAGTGAAGTTGAAGGTGAATTAGTAGTTGAAGGAATCGATGTTGGTTTCATTCTTAGTGATGATAAGCCATTGGAAGTTGAACTGCCAAGTAAAGTCATATTGAGGTCTCTTGGTGATGTTTGGCTGCAAGGTCATATGGCAATAGGGATATGTCATTTCCTATTGGATGAAGGTGTTTCCTTAAACTTGTAATCATTGTAGCCATACAGGATACTTACCTTCACATGATTCTAGACTCCATGTGAGTAATCTATCATCCAAAGCAAGTGGATGAGTTTGGGGCCATGTAGGAAGGCAAGAAATACTCGACTTATTCTCCATCACCGCATCACAATCACTCCTATCGACTGGCGTGTGGTCAATACTTGCTGCGCCTATAGTGAAAGTCGCAGTCTTCTCATCATTTTGTGTTGAGCCAAAAGATATTGCATCTCGATACCACCTCATACCCAAACGTGTAATTTGATATTCACCGTTCCATGTAGGAGGTGTGTTGAGGTTCAGCATCAGTTCACCATGCCTAAATGCATTACGAAGTGCTTCTTCAGGATTACTTCCCCATGCAGGACTAGAATCGATATTCGGCCAACGACTTACATGGGGTGCCGAAATGTCCACGCTTGGTCTGCGAAGGTTCTCTGGAACCATCGGTAAAACATTCAAAGCCTGTTCGATGACATCAACTGTTGCTTCAACTGCCTTTTCCATCCCTTCTTCATCAAAGGAAGTCAGTGAAGAAGCGATTGCTGGCATTCCGTACAAACCTGCTTCTCTTGCTGCACCCATCGTTCCGCTGTGGTAAGAGTCCTGTGACATATTTGGTCCAATATTAACACCAGAGACTACTAACCTTGGAACAATACCTGGAAGAATATGGTCTAAACCCTTGTCTAAAGAAACTATCATTGTATCACATGGCGATCCATCTAATTCGATTAGATGCAAGTTATCTTGATTAGTAATATCCCAACTTTGTCTAAGGTTATCTCTAAATCTCCAAGTTAATGGGGTCATAAGGTTGATTCTCATACCTGTCGCTGAATGATTAGTACTCGGTGCAAAAACAACCACCTTATGCCCTCTCTTATTTAGCGACTCAACCAATAGTTTGATTCCAATGGCTTCGATACCGTCATCGTTAGTAAGTAGTAACCAACCTAAATTTGAATCATCGCTCATAGTAAGTCCTCAACTTTCTGCGACTGCTTCGAGTGCTTCATTGTTCGTATTACTCTGTGGAGCCCCCATTACTACAAGTAGAATCCCTACAACCAGAATTGGGCCACCTATCCAAGTCCAGAAACCAGGTAATCCTTCATCAAAAATTACGAATCCGATTATCGAACCAAGTATAGGTTCCACCGTCACACTGGTAGAAATAACAAGAGGAGATGTATATCGTAAACATGTATTAAGGCCTGTATGGCCAAGTACCCCTGCAATCAAAGCCAGTGCCAAGAACCATAGGAAAAACTCACCTTCTGTCCAACCAAAGACCCCATATTTACTAAATTCAGACTCCATTGCCCATGATGCTGGAATTAGAATTATTGCACCAATTAATGTTACGATAAAAGCATAGATAAAAATGGGCATCCACTTACGTAAAACTCGACCACTGACAAGGTATCCGACTACGAATACGGCCCCCATAAAGGCAAGAAAGTCACCCCAAAGAGTGACAGTATGGTCTCCTTGTTGATGTCCTTGGTCGAAAAGAGCAATTATTGCACCCAAAAATCCGATACAAGCACCAATAATCTCTTTCTTACTAGGTTTTCTTTGACCTACCATAAATCTAGCAATAATCAACATCCCTACAATAATTATCAAAGGATGAGCAGTAACAAATAGCAAAGAATGTGTCAATGATGTTTTATCTAAACTTGCTACCCATGAACCAAAGTGTAATGCGAGTGCTAATCCACCACCTATGAGCCATAGTATTGTATTTCTTTGAAATATTTGGCTCTTTACTTCAGTATCGGTATTTCGCCATTGTATTAATGCAAAAGGTGCTAGAACCAGTGTTGTCAACTGTAATCTCCAAGATGCTCTGAGTAATGGAGGAACTTCATCTACTTGTTGGAATAGTGCCCCTGCACTCGAAACACCAAAAACTGCACCTATTAGTAAAATCCACACCCACTTAGGCGTGGTTTTGATAGATTCCATACTTTCACTCTCAAGCTTTCTCAGCCTCTAAAATAGCTTTGGAACTTCCGCCACCGACAATACCTGCACGCTTGAACAAGTAGTAAATACCATATCCGATCGATACATTGAGAATTACAAACCCGAACAATCTACCAACGTACCAAGTTGTAGATGTAGGGTCTTTTATCAGAGTGTCAATAAATGATAGTATACTACTTTCAGTACCAAAGAATGCTTCTCCAGTTAGAAGCCCTGCGGCAACCATGAAAGTACCAAGTAATATCAAAGCACGCTGCTTTTCAGCCTCTGAGGTTCCTGATTCGGCTTTTATCTTCTCGATACGAGGTTTAAGTTTCGTATCTTCCCACTTATCTCTAGCATAGCCACCAATTAGCATTGGAAGAGTATGAGGGATATCCAAGTACATTCCAAGTCCAAATGAGGTTCCCATTCCTGTAGCCCATTCTACAAACATACCAAGTAAGAAACCGAGTGCCAGTAATGTTAGGTCACCTTGACCTTCAGCGAAAATTACAGAAAATGTTGCGAATGCATTTGCTTGAGGAGCAATTAGCTGAATGGTTCCATCTGCTAGTTGAATCGATAAGAAGATTGCCACTCCAGCACCAATTATAGCCCCAGGCACCACGCCCATGATATTTCCTTTTGAAATATGGTAAGGACGATTTCCAATATACAAGCTGTTTTTATAATCACCTATTACGGTTCCAGACATCGATATTGCTGAACCGAACACAGTAGTACCTACAAGACCCAATAGTACGGCATCCTGAGTATTCAAATTAAGTAGTTCTTGAGCATTTAGAAATACCCCCAAGAGCATTAATAGAACTATGAATGAGGTTCCTGAAACAGGCTCAATACCTGTTTCTCCCATGACCCTAACAGCTATCGCTCCTAGTAGGAATGTAGTCATGATTAATACTGTAGCAAATATTAGTGATGCTAATACTGAAAAACCACCGAGAGTAAATATCAGAATCATTGAAAAGAAAGTAACAACCATAAATATTGGAATATGTTTGAGAGGCCACTCATACCAACCTTTTCCTTCCATGTATTCTTGACTTCCTTCACCTTTTAGCGCACTACCAATATCACCAAATATATTCAAGAAAGTCTTGTACATCTTTGCAAGACCAAACATTCCACCACCGACAATTGAACCGATAGCGATTGTCCTAACAGTCTTACTAAAGGCTATCATTTGCAGTGCTGCTCCACCGTTCAATGCATAGTCCTGTATTGGTCTATTGGATTGAGTTATTGCATCATAAATTGGGAAATTAAACCAAACAACTAGTGGAACGAGGAAGAACCATCCGACAAGTGTACCTAAGTTAACGAGGAAAGCAACTCTTGTTTTCATAAACCAACCTATAGCGAACATTGACGGAGTTAGAGCAACTCCAACATAAGTATAAGCAAATGGATTCCAACTATCTTCAGTAGACCACTGCGTGTAATTTAATGATTCACCATCACTATTTATTCCAGAGGGCTGATGGATTTTTCCATTTGAATAGAATGATGCAAGTCCGATTTCACCAACATGTAAAGTTTCAGCGAGCCAATCTAGCAATGAGAGTTTCTTGTCGCCAAGCCAAATCAAAGGATATTCAACAAGGAAAAGACCAATCATTGTAACACCGGTCCAAAGTCCAATTTTCTTCAACGAATCTCTTGCATGTTCAACAGCACCTGTATTAACATCTGAAGCGATATCTAACATTTTCAATGTCGCCTCAAAACCTGGCAATGGAAGAGGATCTTCAACCAACCAAACCCGTCTAAAGATAATGAAATACATAACACCTAAAAATCCAGCAAACATACTCGCTACTATTCCAATAAATGCAAGATTAAATGCTTCTCCATCACCTAAACTAATCAATGGTCCTGATGCCAGTTCATATCTAGCATCGGATGCTAAAAGGAAAATTGCTGGGAAGGTAAAAATGAAACCTGTTGAAGCGTGAGTTGCACCTGTTGTTGCTGAGGTTGCAATATTTACTTCAGAAGGCGACCACTTTAGTGCCATACCTAAGATGTATGCAATATACCAAGCTGCAGAAATAGCTAAACCAAGTTTCAATCCAATATATGCTGTAACTCCTGAAAAAATAGCCCCAATACCAATTCCAAATAGAACTTTACTCGTACTCCAGTGAGATACTTCAAATGATTCTTGAAGATTCTTTTCTTCCAAATATTGTTCTAAGACACCTGTGTTTAGATTGTTGTACATTTCATCGTCAAGCCAAGTAAGAGTACCCTCTTCAATGGCTTTGAGACCTTCAGGAGTTACAGGTTGTCTATAAGCGGATTTTTGTACACTCATTGTCTAACACCCAGCATGCGCCTCGCGCATGATGCTAACGATACGCGGCCACTTGAATACTATTGCTATCAAATATACAATATGTTGAACTTTTTGAGTAAATTATTACTCATCCGATTCAGGTCTATCTGAGTTCTCTCGGATACACTTAGCCGGAAGACCACCCCAAACCTCTCCATCAGGTATGACCTTCCACTTAGCCACTAAGGCGTTAGTAGCAACCACTGAACCTTCGCCAACTACGACTCCAGGTTGAATAGTGGCTCTTGAACCGATTAAACTGCCCTTCTTGAAAGTAATTGGTGAAAGAATAAGTTGTCCTTTCTCAACTATGTGGCCGTTGATGACAGCTGCCCCTCCTACCACTACATTATCTTCAATACGCATCATACCAGGATCGTTTAAACCGACTGTATTAATTTGAACTTTCTTTCCAATCTTAGCACCAGCAAGCCTATAGTAATAATTTGCAATAGGTGAAGGGATTACATGGGACAAAACTGGCCATGTAGCACGGTGAAGTTGACCACATACTGCCCACCTGACGGTCATCCAAGAGTGAAGAGGGGCGATTTTCTTACCTTCACTAACTCTTACATGTAGTAATCTTTGATTCAGACCTGAAAATAATAATAATCCATGGATATATGTCAAGAAAGCAATTACTACTGAAAATGCGGTGATTAAATAAGTTATAATCTGACTTTGACCATCACCATAACATTCTAGATAATCAAATACTGCTAAAGCAGGAACAAGAGGTAAACCCCATAGAATTATCATATACAAAAGTAGTACAAAGGTACCTATAGCCTGAACTAAAGCGAAATTCTTCACAAAAACACCCCACTCAAACATATTTTTATTTAGATTCTCCAGATGACAGAGCACGGTTTTTAGCATCTTCTTCTTCTGCAACTCTAATTCCTTCTTCTAAGTCCACCTTACTGGTTAAGTAAGTACCAGCTAAAATCACCAATACTATCGATAGAATCGCAACTCTACTATCGAATGCAGTACTTGTGATACCGTATAAGAAAGTACCAATCATAGCGGCAGACTTACCAAGGAATCCGAAGAAACCAAAGAACTCAGAAGTTCTAGTTTCTGGAACTAATTGAGAAAACATGGAACGTGCTTGTGCTCCTGCTGAACCCATTGCAACACCAACAAACATTCCAAGAATGATCCATTGTAATGCCACAGTTATGCCGAATGGTTTCCAAACGTTCTCGCGCATAAATTCAGCCCATCCATCAACAGGGCCACCTTGGTCTACTATCGTTGGATGGCTATCGCCGATTTCATCATTACCTGCTAATGGTCCGCCAACAAAAATTATTGCAAATCGGTGGTCGCTAGCATTATCGAAATTAGCGACAATTGCTGCTGCATCGGTTTCGCCAATATTGTGTAATTCCTTCTCATCTTCTTCAGATTGTCCAGCGAGTAGTGATGCACCAAGTATACCCACTACTACAATAGCAATCATTGCAAAAACACCTATCTTGCCAAGTTCTTTACTCTGAATAAACATCACTCCTCCACCTATTATAGCCACAAATGCCAATATCATTAGACATACGAGTAAGCCAGTTCCGATAGTGGATGAACCTGAACTTTCTTTGCCATAATCAGTTGAATTATCTGGGAAATATTGCTGGAAGTTATCTCTGAATTCAGAATCACCAGATGAGGTTTCTCCGACCCAACTCTCATACCCTCTATCATATAGCGATTTTAGTTCATATTCCGAGGTGTCATTATCCCATTCGAATGTAAAGTCATAACGTTCAGCATCTTCTTCTCCTTCAAGCGCAAGTGGTGCAAAACCTGCTGCTATAACGGCAACAAAACAATAGATGATCAATGCTAACATCAAAGCAAACTTTGTTCCTTTAACATTTGCCAACTTACCAAATACGATAGTCATCGGTATTGCCACAATATTAACTGTTAGAAGAAGCATAACGTTCATACTTTGGTTTAGTCTTAGTACAGATTCTCCAAATGCAGTAGCCATACTAGCAATTGTATTGACTCCATCATAAAACAGCAAATAAGCCAAAAGGAAGTATGCAAGAACTTTGAAACGTCTTATCTCCCTAAAAGTTTGAAACACCTGCGAGTAAGCAACTTTAGTCGCATCTTTGATTCCTTTCCATTCCATTGAAGATGGAATATCTGGTTCTGGAGTCCACTTGAACATCTGTAATCCAAAGCCCCACCACCAAATTGCGGAAGTTGCGAATATTATAGCCATCTGGAAATTAGTATCCCAACTAGTTCCCATCAAAACTATGAGGTGGAAAATAAGTATCATCGAGCCGCCAATGAAACCATATGCATAGCCCCAAGTAGAAACATGATCTTGACAATTTCTAGGTGCTAAATATGGCATGAATGAATAATAAATTACGTTTCCACCAGTAAAACCGATAGTTCCAATTGTATACATTACTGCCAGTATGATATATCCTTGTGAACCAAAATACGGTGCGGCTCCCATTAGAGCAGTGAAGGTAATTCCGACTATTGTATACCATTTCAGTAACTTTTTCTTAACCGGAATCTTATCGGCAATCACACCAAGAGCTGGAGCAGTGAGTACTACAAATAGCATTGAAAATGTTAAAACCCAAGCATAAAATGTATCTCCAGATTGAGTACCTGTTGCAGTATTGTATAATGCAGCCATTAGTGCTGGAGCGATAACTGTCATAACAGTTAACGCATATGCTTGGTTAGCCCAATCATAGAAATACCAACTCTTCAATGCTTTCTTTTTGTCATCTCCCATCGCGTTTAGTGTATCCTTAGCAGACAAACCTGCAGATTCACTTACGCTAGTCACTAAAGTATCAGCCATAAGGCTCAGTTTTCAAGCACGGTTTATCAATTAGACACCTGCATTTAATACATAGTGTAGTAATCTACACCTAAGATTGAGGTTCGAATCAGTGGTCTCTGATAATCTTGAAGCGACCTAATGCTTCCATCCACATGATTTCTTTACCAGCTTCGATATTCATTCCTTCTTCGATAGGGAGAATCATCATGCTATGGTCTTTCATATTCATTGCATGAACTTCATTACCATCCATGTGAGTGACCATTGCAGTTCCTTTTTCAATCATAGGAACGTAGATATTATCAGTAACTGAACCAACATGAGAAATCTTCTTACTTGAAAATAATGACACTAATTCAATTCTAGCTTTTGCAGAACCGTGTTTACCTGGCTTAGAGGTCGATATGCTCAAAATCTTGTATGCTTCATCCTCAACAACACAAAATCTTCCGACTTTTAATGTCCTAATCTCAACTCTATCTGTCCCTACCATAGAACTCGCCTGTTTACTCTGCTTTGGTGTGGGCTTATGACCCTTGCCACGATTTAGGCTAAAAATCATAAATCCCTAACATCAAACCTTTCACCACTCTGTTCCATATTGTGGTTGGTTACTAAATCAAGTAATTGTTTAGCAACCACTTCGGGTTTTACCAGTTGCCCCGATTCATGATAATCAACAAAATGAGGTAGTAGTGGGAAGTCCTCTGGCTTTGAAGAACGGATATTAATCTGCATATTGGTATCTACTATTCCTGGTGCTACAGATATCGCACTAATATTTTGGCTACGGCCTTCTTCGGCTAGACATCTTGTCCACATATCCAATCCTGCCTTTGAAACACAGTATGCCGACCAAGAACTGATAGGATATTTTGATGCTCCACTAGAAATTGTGGTGACACGTGTTTGTTTATCTCCAATCATTAATGGATATACTTTTTGAGTGATTTCTTGAACACCTAATAAATTAACTTTGATCAGATAGTTCCAATCATTAGAATCAGCCTTGCCTATCGGTTTAATCGGGTCGACTACCCCCGCATTGTGAACAATTCCAGATAAGTCTTGACTTCTTCCCAGTATTACATTACCAGCATCGATGATATCACTAGAGGAAGATAGATCACATGCTATTACTATTGAATCTGAATCTATCTTCTTCAGCTCACCACCCAATGAAGTCAGGTGTTTTGAATCTCTGGAAAGGGCAATTACAGTGAAGCCAGAATTTACCAGTTCTAAACTCAAGAATCTGCCAATTCCACTCGAGGCTCCAGTGACAAGATATACATCTTTCATGAATTGTCCAAACAAAACAGGCTTATATCTTATTCAGCGTATAACTCTAGAACTTCCAATGAAATCACGCTTAGAGCTTCTTCATGAGTAGCCTCTAAATTGACAGGACAACCCACACCAGTCTCTGCCGCTTCTAACCAAGTTCTGGCACATACGCACCATCTATCTCCAGCCTTAAGGCCAGGGAAATTAAATTGTGGCGCTGGAGTAATAAGGTCATTTCCTCTAGACTTAGCAAACTCTAGAAAAGCATCGGTCAGTATACAACAAACTACGTGAAGCCCTCCATCATTACTGTCAGTATTACAGCAACCATCACGAAACCATCCAGTTAATGGGTCTTTTGAACAATCTTGCATCGGTTCTCCGAGAACATTTATTTTTGGATTCATATCAACACCTCCTTATCATGAATAATTATAGAAACCTTCACCAGATTTACGGCCAAGTTTACCTTGTTCAACCATTTCAATCAGTAATGGAGCAGGAGCATACTTATCATCGCCTAAACCTTCATGAAGAACATTCATTATGTGAAGAACAGTATCTAATCCTATCAAATCTGAAAGGGCCAAAGGTCCGATTGGATGGTTCATTCCCAATTTCATTATACCATCTATGGCTTCTGGTTTAGCAACACCCTCTTGTAATGTCAAAATCGCTTCATTCAGCATTGGACAAAGTATTCTGTTAGATATAAATCCTGGTGAATCATTACATGATAGAGCAGTCTTACCCATTTTATCAGAGGCTGCAATAACTGCCGAGTTTGTTTGCTCACTAGTCTCTTTACCGTTTATTATTTCAACCAATTTCATGATTGGGACTGGATTCATAAAATGCATACCAATCACTCTATCTGGTCTTGATGTTGCAGCAGCAATTTCGCTTATTGAAATTGATGATGTATTGGATGCTAGAATACATTCAGGCTTACAAATTTGGTCGAGTTCAGAAAAAATAGATAATTTCAAATCAAGTATTTCTGGTACAGCCTCGATTGCTAAATCAACATCATGACATGCTGAACGGTCAATAGCAGTTGAGATTCTTGCACGAGCAGAATCTGCATCTTCCTTAGACATCCTCTCTTTTGAGACCAATTTCGCCAAAGACTTCTCTATGGCAGAAACTCCTCTATCGACAAATTCTTGTTTGATATCAATCATAACAACCTCATAGCCTGCACAAGCAGCGACTTGTGTAATTCCGTTTCCCATTTGCCCTGCACCTAGAACTGCTATCTTGTCAATTGCCATATCTCTCAACAAGAAGCCCCACTTGGACTAGATTGATGAACCTGTGTGTCACATGACGGCATAAACATTATGACTCGAGACTTTTAGGGTGGCTTGATAACGATGGTTGAAATTCTATGCCCACACTGCGAAGGAGAGATAGAACTTGACGATGATGCAAAAGGCGAGTTTGCCTGTCCTCTATGTGATGGTGAATTCGAATGGGGTATGGATGATGAGGAGGATGGCATGGATTTCTCAGTTGCCGAACCTTCTACGAAAAGAGACATTTTACATGAATACACTGAACAACCAGCCATTAGGATTGCAGCAGGTTCTATATTTGCATCTGTAATGGGATTTTTCGTAATATTCATGGCATTACCAATAATTTTTGGAGGATTATTTGTTGATGCATTGGAAGGAGCAGCGGATACTGGTACTGGATTTGGAGCAATAATTGTACTACTCGGCATTGTATTCTTAATATTCTATGTGACAGGGATTACCTTTGGAGTAATGATGGCCAAAGGAAGATTTTCCGCTCTAATTGTATGTACTGTATTTTCCGTCATTGGACTAGTTGGAACAATCGTTGGATGGATATTTAGTGATGATCCTGACGCTGAATGTGTTGAATGGGACGAATCTACATTCTTCGGTGAATGTTTAGAATATGAAAGTTCAATGGGAAGTGTTCCAATTTTAGGACTTATAATTTGGACATTACTAATTGCGATGAATGCATCATTGATAATTGTGCCTCAGTTTAGATATCAATTCGACTAAATTGGTAGCCCGACTCGGATTTGAACCGAGGTCAGCGGGACCAAAACCCGCTATGATGGACCCCTACACTATCGGGCTGTGTAGTTTGCCGGTTGCGAACCCCTTTTTGTTCTTGTCGGAAGAAAACGTCTCAAATGATTAATGAAGAAAGTTCTAAATTACTGATTTTTGACAATGCGCTAGACTTGAATTCTGATAAATCAAGGTCCTGTTTAGACTCATAAATCATAGCCTGAAGCCCCATATCTAATTTATCCAACTGCTTGACGAACTTTGCCTCTTCTGTTTCTCCCATCTCATACTCTTGAAACAGAGATAACCACTCCGGAGCTAATTCTTTCATAGCTTTAAATTCATCTTCCGCTTTAGTAGAACAATCATCATGAGGAGTAAGATCACCAACTCTAACCTCTGGAATATCGTGAACTAAACATAAACTCAATACTTTAGATAAATCTAGTTCTTTGGGAGTCAACTTTAGTGCTAATATAGCCATTCCCCAAGAGTGTGCTGCTACTGATTCTGGGTTCTTGACATCATTTCTAACCCAGCCTGTACGAACGATGTCTTTTAGTCCAAGTATCTCAGTTAATGATTCTCGCATGATTTGTGCCATAAAGCAAGAGGTCAAAACCTCGACCCCTAATTGACTAACATGGGGAATGGAAAACCAGACTGGTGGGACTTAGCCGTTGATTACTTGAAGGATGACGAATTACTCGGGCCAATTGTAGAAAAATACCATGATGGTTACCTTGAAAGTAAAGATGACCTTTTCCAAACTACTATTCGTTCAATTGTTGGTCAACAAATATCTGTTATTGCCGCCGATGCTATCTGGGGAAGGTTGGTTGGAAAGTTAGAATCAGTCAATCCAGAAAACGTACTAAAGTTCACTAAAGAAGAAATCGCTAAATGTGGATTAACACGTCCGAAGTCAAACTACATTTATGGATTAGCAGAACAGTCTAAATTACTTTTAGAGATGGACTGGGATAATATGTCTGATAAGGAAATTAAAACTCATTTGATTCAATTCAAAGGTATTGGACCTTGGACTGCAGAAATGATGCTGATGTTTTCTTTTACTCGCCCCGATGTTTTCAGTATTGGTGATATTGCGTTAATCCGAGCTATCAAAATGTTAGTACCTGATGTAGGAAGTAATGAATCTATAGAAGTACTTGCTAAGCGATGGTCACCTTATCGAACTGCTGCTTGTTGGTACCTATGGAGAATGCTAGACCCTGTTCCAGTGGCATACTAATTACTACGAAGAATTAACTATAATGTTAATCTAAGACCATCTATGTCTGACGAGTCCAAGCCACTTACATTGGCAGAAAAATTGAATTCGACTGGAAATAAACTATCCGAATTATCGCGTAAAGTCGCTAATTCGACAAAATCAGTAGTTGGTAATGCTAATGACTCAATAAAATCTGCAATAAATGAAAATAAGCAAAAAAGGGATATCAAAAAACAAAAGAAGCTCGAAGAAGCACGTCAAGAATTATCTTCCGAAGGATTACTAAATGACGTACCATCAATGGTCACATTACCGGAGTTTGAACAAGAAAGAATGTCTCTTGTATCTGAACAAAATGATAATCTAATTATGGTTTTAGAGGAAATGCAGAGACTCTCCGAACGTGTTGATATGATTGAAAAAAGAA